>Ga0247611_10005701_pt1 | contig 16284 bp, 12 predicted proteins | sample 177DNAGHGhighgp2_FD_192422 | JGI IMG/M metagenome (GOLD analysis project Ga0247611, IMG submission 192422) | Sheep rumen microbial communities from Palmerston North, Manawatu-Wanganui, New Zealand - 1770 DNA GHGhigh gp2 | ecosystem: Host-associated > Mammals > Digestive system > Stomach > Rumen... | reverse complement strand
GATCTGAAAAGCTCTATCTAACGTTACCGTCCGATCAACCCTTCTGGTTGCCGCACTCACCGCAGAACTTACCAGTGTTGCCGGTAGCGCCACACTTGCTGCATGTCCATGTTCCGTCATCTTCCGGTTTCTTGGAACCGCAGTTCGCACAGAAGTTACCCTTGTTTCCGGCCTGTCCGCAAGAGCATGTCCAGCCCGCATTCTCAACTGGCTTCTTGGCGCCACAGTTCGCGCAGAAATTACCCTGGTTTCCGGCATGACCGCAAGAACATGTCCAACCAGCTGCTGCCGGAGCGGCTGCAGCTGCTGCCTGCTGTTGCTGCTGCATCATCTGCTGCTGCTGGAGGAATGCCATACCCTGATTGCCAGGATTCATGCCGGCACCTGCGAAACCACCAACGAGACCAACGCCCATCATTGCGTTGCCTGCACCAGCCTGATTGCCTGCAGCTGTCTTCATAGCGTCCACAGAACCCTTGACCTGGTAACCGGCTGCCATGTTCGGGTTGTTACCAAACATAAGACCATCGTCCATAGCCTCGATTCTCTCTCTGGACTTCTCGTCCGGAGTAACAGACATAACAGCAACCTGCTCAACGATCATACCACGACCCTGGAGCCATTCTTCGTCAAGAACTTCGTTCATGTACTTAGCAAGTTTAACCTGCTGGGACTGGATACGGTTGTACTGGATACCTTCTCCGCCGGCACCCATCTTGTTGAGTGCTTCGCCGAGGTACATCAGGAACTCTGCTTTGCCCTGACCAGGCTGGCCGTTCTTACCCATCAGCTCATCACGACGATACTCGTTGGAAACGTTACCTGCGATCTTCTTGAAGAATGTAACCGGGTCAACGATCTTGAAAGAGAAAGTACCGTTCATGCGGATATAGATACCACGATATGTCGGATCATCATATGCCAGCGGAGCAGCTGTTCCGAACTTGTTGTCGAGGATCTCGAGCATATTTACGAAGTAAACTCTCTGCTGTGTAAGAGCCTCGCCGCCTGCCTTAATACGGCTCCAGATGTCTGCGCAGGATTTCTTAACGCCATCGAGGAATCCGCTTGTGCCGAAGCAAGAAGGTGCGGAAGATGTATCCCAGGTATACATACCTGCCTCTGTAGTAAAATCTACTACACGTCCATTATCTACCAGGATCAGTGCTGTTCCCTCCGGAACGGCAATCTTAGATCCGTTCGAGATGACTTCTACATCACCCTTGTTACTACCGTTACGTACGACTTTCGCACCGCGACGGAGCAAAACTTCCTGGCCAAGTGAATCACAGGTGAAGAACTCGAGGTACTGATCTCTCAAGTTACCGGATAGACCCTGAATTGCAGCTTTAATTAAGCCCATGTTAATATCCTCCCTACAAGAAAAAATTTAAAGTTCGAGCAACTTGTCAACAAGCCAGACTCGCATATCCACTGTCTTGATCGCTGTACCACAATAAGGACATATGTCATTACCCAAATGCTTTACTGCAGCACCACAATGCGGACAGTTGAAACCTACTCCCTTTGTATCTTCCATTGCAAGCCTCGAAGCATCCAGTATATTCACTACTGTAACGTTGTATCTGGCCTGCGTTGGAGCCGCTCGATTGCCTGATATAAATTTACCATTTCTTTCCTGGTATTGCAAATATTGTAACGAATATTGGAAGGTGATTTCCACCGTGGATGCAGTCTTTTTATACTCGTTAATTCCGCTTTTATGCACACTTACATCACGATAAATCAGGTTTTTGCCTTCGGCCCTGGCCGAGCCGATCTTCTGATCGAGATTCTGGCACAAAGAACGGGTCACGCCAATGCCGCAATCGCAGAGTTCGCGCTCGATCCGATCAATCGTGTCGCCGTTGGTCGGAGTCGTCATTTCTGTCTGGAGCTGAAAACTCTTCACCAGCACCTGACGGGCTGCGCTCTGCATCTCCGTAATATTCAGGTCAGGGAAATCTCTTCCGATCCTCGGGATCAGAGTCTCCGACAGATCCGATACGGACTTAGGCGACTGAAGCATGCCTCTGTCGAACTTCAGATCCTCCGGTCCGACTTTTCCCTGACGTATTTCATCCTTCACACCTTGGGAAATCATTCCCAGAAGAGAATTTCTCCAGGCATGTCTTACCTTTCTGACTACAACGCTAATTGTCAGAACTCCCAGAAGAGCTCCTCCGGCGATCAGTGCAATGGTCAACCAAGAATGTGGCATATCCCTCTCCTCCCTCTTAAATCAATATGTGTAAAGAACATTTCTATCCATGCGAAGGACAGGAATGCCGGAAGGCGTCTTTTCTCTCCAGGATTCCGGCAGGACATTATCCAGTCCCGTCTGGTATACGACAGGAATACCGGTCAGTTTCTGCGCTTCCAGAAGTACCTTCTCTCCTTCAGCCAACTCCTCTTCCGTCGTTTCCTCCAGAAGATTCGAGTTATTGATGAATCCGGAGATCGGAAGTCTGGCTGCTTCCGACAATTCCACAGCCATCTGACGGATGCTCTCCGCATCTGATGTGAAAGGACGGAAAGCATTTACTACCATGAATACCCGGTATTCAATATTTTTAAAACGGCTGAGCATCGCGCCCAGAACTCTTGCACCAAGATCCTCTCCACCGATATCGAAAACAGAGACCGTATCCGGCTGGTCAAATGCAGAATACACTTCACCGGAAAGTGCCGGTACATCGACATTGGTATTGGCATACTCCGGAACGATCACATGGATCCCTTCTGCTTCCAGCGTATCCTTGGCATCCGCCGAGCGATAGTAAGGATTTACGATATCCAGATCCGCCAGCATCACTTTGGCATTCGGATCATTCTGCTTAAGCATGTGCGCAAAGTGAACGGATACTTCTGATTTTCCGCTTCCGTAAGCACCGACAAAGACATACAGCCTTACTTTCTTCTCATTATCTGACATTTCATATCCCTCTTTATCCGCAAAAATGGCGGAAATGCTTACTAAGAAGCACTTCCGCCATATAGAATACCATTCCTGCTGTTTTTTTACTACCAAAAGGAAAGAGATATACACATTCTATTTCGCTTACCGCTAGCACCCATGGAAAACATTCCGGAAAAGATCGTCCACATCTTTTCCCTCCATCAAGAACTCGTATTTATCTTCTCTGGTCAGTTTCATGCGGAAATACACGATGTCACCCTGCCCGTCCGTTAAAGCTTTCATTATGGCATAGGTCTCCCCATCCGTCTCAACATAAAAGATCTGATCAGTAGTCTTCAGTTTATACTCTCCAACGGATTCACGCGTATCCGGATCCACCCTCGTAACTGTCATTTCATTCTTCGGATACATAATCCAGGTGGTATCCAATTCCAGCACTTTATCCCGGAAGGCGAAATGTCCGTTTTCATCAAATGCGGCACATCCGGTACCATTATTCTGTCCGACAAAAGGAATCAGTTTCGAAGCCACAAATCCTGCAGGGTCGATACAGCCCGTATAAACTCCTAAAGAAAGATCCGGGATACATTCCACAAATTCCACTGTCTTATCTTTATGCAGTGCATAGATTTCGGTTGAAGAATACATATCCACCTCAACAAACACAACACCAAGGAAATCATTGCCGCCTACATGAAGAAAGAATACTTGTATCGGCTTCCCATCATCCTGAAAGCGACTGCTGTCTATAGTAGTTTTAGCGTCTCCGATTACAAATTGATTTAACGAGCACTTGCTATAATCATCCGTTTCCTCGAAATCATACCGGATATTCTCCGTCATGCCGTCACCGTCAATATCCCACCGGATCGTCCAGGAAGGATCTTTCTCTATATCTCTCCAGAAAAGGTAGTTCTCCGGGAGATCGGAAAAACAGGCAGAATTAAACATGGATTCATTTCCAAAATACGGAATCTTGATTGCTTCGTTAAAAAACAAATCTTTAGTGATATACACTCCGTCATAATCCGGGAAAAGCATCTGTCCGGCTCTTTTTTTTATTTCTAAAAATTCCTGAGGCTCACAGCCTGCATCAAGGCAGACATTCCGAAAAGCAACTTCGTCTGTCACAATGTCCTCAAAGGAAAGCAAGGCATTCTTTGAAAGATCGATCGAATAACTCGAATACCAGTCTTCATCCCGCCAAGAGGCAAATATTTCAAACACAAAGAAACTCGTATCATGTCGAAGAACACGAACCGACATTCCGTATTCATCAAAATACCGATCCTTATCGTCTCCTGAATATGATGTCTGCTTTGGATCGGCCTGGATCTTGACAAACTCAGCCTTTGTTTTCTCATAGAGCGGTTCCATGATCTCATCGATTTCATGTGCAAGTTCCGGATACTTTTTTTCATCGATTTTGAGTTCATCATAAGAAAGGAAGATTGTTTGTTCACCACAAATATACCGCTCATGAGGTTCTATGGAATAATCGATATATGAAAGGGTCGTATTCTTGGAAAACGAAACAGAAACCGGCTCTTTCGGTTTAGATGGTTGCGAAGATAAAGATGTGCTTTTCTCCGTCATTTCCGTCTTTTCAGAAGATATTTCCGTCGTTTCATGAGATGCAACAGGTTTGGTGTCAGAAACAACGGATCGCGACTCGCTGCTTTTGCAAGCAGAAAACAAGAATGCCACACACAATGTCACAGTTAATAAGTTTTTCTTCATATACCTTACCTCGACCCGCAATGCCACAAAAAAATGAGAATGCACACTTTGTACATTCTCAGTATAGTCTCCTGCTATTCGTGTGAAGTGACATAAAAGTCATTCGATGCACTATTTTAATTCTGCGATCGTCACACCGTCCTCGCCTTCTCCGAAAGTACCAAGGCGGTACGAACGCACACGCCGGTCCTTCTTTAAGAATTGATCCACTGCTGCGCGCAATGCTCCGGTTCCTTTTCCGTGTACGATGCGGACCCCGGAAATATTACTCAGAACACAATCATCCAGATAACTGTCCAACGCGTGCATTGCTTCATCCACCGTCATGCCCAGAAGCTGGATCTCGGTCATCATGGTCGATTTCTTCTTCATCCGAAGATTCTCCGCCCGGGAAGCCGTAACTTTCCGTGCCACATTTCTCGGTTGTGTTGCGTTCTTCTTCACATCTTCTTTCTTCGGATAGCGAAGGGAATCTGCTGACACGGTCAGTTTCAAAGGACCGGAAGACAGGATACAGTTATTCTTCCCGTCCGGGCCCTTGATCACGATACCCGTGACATCCAGTACCGGCGAATAATAGAGGCCTCCCTCACGGATCTTATCCGGTTTTTCGCCGGGGATCTCCATCGGTGGATTCTCACTCTCGTTCTCCGCATCGATGTCGGCAAGTCCGGCACGAAGATTATTACGGATCGCACGGATCTTTCTCTCCGCATCATGAGAATTCTCCATTTTCTGGATCTCTTTGATCTCATCCAGAATGGCATCCGCCTTCTCCAGAACTTCTTCCAGCATTTCCTGCTTCTCTTCTCTTGCCTGGGTCAGGACTCTCTTTCTTTCCTTCTCGATGCTCTTTCTCTGATTCTGGAGATCCTCTGTCTGCTTCTTCGCCTGATCCCGGAGTTCCGCGATCTCCTGCTTCAGTTTCTCACTTTCCCGATTATGACGTTCTGCCGAAGAAAGGAGCTCTTCCACCTGAAGGCTTTCTTCAGAAAGGATGCTCTGCGCCGATTCGATAATGTGATTCGGAAGTCCCAGTTTTCTTGAAATGACGAAAGCATTACTGACTCCCGGTAGTCCGATCATGAGGCGGTAGGTTGGTGACAACGTTTCCGTATCAAATTCACAGCAGGCATTCTCGACGCCTTCCTGCTCGACCGCATAGGCTTTCAACTCTTTGTAGTGGGTCGTGGCAACAGTGACCGCGCCCTTCTTTCTGCACTCGTCCAGGATCGCGATCGCCAAGGCCGCGCCTTCCGACGGGTCGGTTCCACTTCCCAGCTCATCCACCAGGACCAGCGTGGACTTCTTCGTCAGTTTCAAGATCTGCACCAGGTTGGTCATATGCGCGGAAAAAGTCGAAAGGCTCTGCTCGATGCTCTGCTCATCACCAATGTCGGCCAGTACTTTTGTAAAAGTGGAGATCTCCGAATTCTCCAGGCAAGGAATAAAAAGTCCTGCCATACCCATCAGACTGATCAGGCCGCATGTTTTCAACGAGACTGTCTTACCACCGGTATTGGGTCCCGTGATCACCAGCGTCCGGTAATCGGTTCCGACTTCAAAATTGATCGGCACCACGCGATCTTTATCGATCAGTGGATGACGCGCTTTGCGAAGTACGATCCTTCCATCCTGATTCAATTTCGGACGCGACGCGTCTAACTGAAGAGCAAATAAAGCTTTCGCCTGCATAAAATCGATATGCCCGATCAGAGCAATATCCGCAAGGATCGTATCTTTGTTCAATCCGACTTTGGCGGTCAGTATCCCCAGGATCCGATTGATCTCTTCCTGTTCTGCCGCCGTCCATTCACGGATCTTGTTGTTCAGTTCCACAACAGCCATCGGCTCAATAAAGAGAGTCTGTCCGGAAGAAGATGTGTCGTGCACGACACCAGGCACTTCACCCTTTTTCTCAGGTTTAACCGGCACACAATAACGACCGTCTCTCATCGTGACAAGCTGCTCCTGCAGCGCCTGCGGATTCTTCCGTATCAAGCGTTCCAGGATCTCACGGATGCTGCTCTGGGCATCGCGTATCTGTCTTCGGATCGAGTAAAGCTCATTACTTGCCCGGTCGTTCATCTCATTCTCTCCCGTGATTGCGGAAGAAATATCGGTTTCCAGGTCTCTTAACGGCATAAGCTGTCTGAGTTCTGCCAGAAGCAGATGCGTGGCATTCTCATCATCTATGGTCTTAGGGGAAACGCTGTGGAGACGCTCCACCGTTCGAAGAAACTGGGCGATTCCCAGAAGATACTTCATGGTCAGCGTCGTGCCGGTATCCGAGAAACGTACGGCATCACGGATATCGTTTACGCCACCTAGCGGTAGAGCACCTTCCTTTACATAAAACTCCAGTGCATCTTGTGTTTCCTGCTGCCAATGTTCCACCAGTGACAGGTCGGATGTCGGCAGTAACGCATAGCAAAGCTCACGCCCGTAAACCGTACGAGCGTGGTTGACCAGAAGGTCAAGTATCTTGTCATACTCTAGAATAGCGAGGGAACGGCCGCGGACAAGCTTTCTTGCGGCCTCCTCTTCAAATGTTGTATACATATTTCCCTTTTCTTAGGAGAGAAGCTTCGACCTTTCTACATCTTCCATAGAAATGGTCTTCTTCATGGCAAGCCCCTCTTCTATATCTACATCAGTGATCTCACCATGCTGATACACGATGAGTCGGTTCAATTTCTTCTGCTGGATGCATTCGATTGCGCGGATACCCATCAGACTGGCCATGGTTCTGTCACGAAGTGACGGACTGCCGCCTCTCTGCAGGTGACCCAGGATCGTCGGACGGGATTCGATCTCGGTGGCTTCCTCGATCTGCTTGGCGATTTCGGTGGCACTACCGGCACCTTCCGCTACAATTACGATATAATGACGCTTACCGCGATTTCTACAATCCAGGATATTCCGAATTACGTCTTTCATGTCCCACGGGACTTCCGGAAGCAGGATGATCTCCGCGCCGGTCGCAATTCCTACATTCAAAGCGATATAACCTGCATGACGGCCCATAACTTCGATTACACTGCAACGCTCATGCGAAGAAGCAGTATCACGAAGTTTGTCGATCGCTTCCATCGCTGTATTCATAGCGGTGTCATAGCCGATGGTATATTCTGTGCTGGCTATGTCGTTATCGATGGTGCCTGGAATACCGATGACCGGAATTCCCAGACGGGCCAGGTCTCTTGCACCGCGGAAAGATCCGTCACCACCGACGACCACCATACAATCGATGCCGAAGATCTCGCAGTTCTTCGCACCCTTCAGTACGCCTTCCGGTGTCTCCCAGCTCTTGGATCTGGCAGTCATCAGGAAAGTACCGCCACGCTGTAATGTCTCAGACACATCGCGATGACCCAATTCCTTGATCTCACCTTTCCAAAGGCCATGGTAACCGCGGGTCACGCCCATCATCTTAAATCCCATCTTCGTTCCGGCACGGACAACGGCACGGATCGTCGCATTCATGCCCGGCGCATCTCCACCACTGGTCAGAATGCCGATTCCCTTGACCGGCTCCACCGTATCCAGATCGATCTTATCATAGTTGGTTGCTACCATTTCCTTCAGATTCGGAAGATTATCATTATTATACTGTTCAAACATATCCTTCTCCTCGCATGTCTGCCATGCTGATTCATCAAAATTTGCACTCCCTATTATACCAAATGCTTCAGAACAGGGAAATATTATCCATGCCAAAACGTTCGGCCAGGATCTGACACACTTCGCGGTTCCAGAGAATGTAATACTCCGGTCCAAGCGGAACATACCGATGTTCCGTCGGAAGTGCGATCGTCACAGGAACATTGCCGTGGAAATAAGCACAAGTTGCCAGAAGCTGCTTATATCCATCATCGTTTTCATTTCCGAAATAGCGTATCGCCAGACGGAGCGACTTGGTCTGGATTGGAGTGGATGTATCCTCATTAGCTTTCGTCTGCGTGTTTTGCGGCGCTTTGTCCGGATCCGCTTTATTGTCTCCCGTTTTTCCTTGCGGCCGGGTATAATTCTTCTTCGTGTAACCCGCCTCCGGAAGCCGGCACAAAGGCTCGTTGTCACGACTCAGTGCCACTGCATCCTCCAACACAAGCTTAATCTCCTCGTCGCCGAGCTGGATCTGTCCGCGGATCAGCAAAGCCTTGGAAGAAGCGATCACATTCCCGTAACGTGTATATCTGTCCGGGAATACCACCACCTCGTAATCACTGTACAGATCTTCAAGACGAAGGACGCACATCGCCTTTCCCTGCTTGGTCATACGTTGTTTGGCCGATACGATCAGTCCCGCCATGATGACTCGTTCCCGATCCTTCAGGATCCTGCCGGTAGCCACATCTTCCCCTAGTGTCTTCTTTAAGGAAGTACTGTCTGTATCGGCAAGTGCCAAAGCCTCCCGATAATTCTCCAGAGGATGGCCGGAAACATAAAGTCCCAGCATCTCTTTCTCCTTCATCAGACGCTCTTCCAGCGGATACTCGCTCACATTCGGAAGGATCGGCTCCTCTTCCGCCTGTGCATTCTCTCCACCCAGCAGACTGAAGATCGAGATCTGTCCCTCCATCGTCTGATGTCTGGAAGCCGAAAGCCGGTTCATATACGGTTCGAAGGCTCCCATCATCTGCGCTCTCGGAATCTGGAACTCATCCAACGCAGAAGAATAGATCAGGCTCTCGATCATCTTCTTGTTGATCTCCAGTTTCTCGGCTCTTCGCAGGAAATCTCCGAAAGAGGCAAAAGGACCATTCACTTCGCGATCGATCACGATCTTCTCGACCGCATTCTCTCCCACGTTCTTGACCGCCGTCAATCCGACTCGGATGGCCCGGTCTCCCTCTGTGGAGAACTTGACCTGACTTTTATTCACCGAAGGTGGAAGGATCGCAATATTCATCTTCTTAGCACAACTGGTATACCAGGCAGACTGGGATTGATTGCCCAGGAAGCTATTGAGCATGGCCGCCATGAATTCGGTCGGGTAATGGTACTTCAAATATGCCGTGAAATATCCGACCACAGCGTAAGCGGCCGCATGGGACTTGTTGAAAGCATATCCGGCGAACTGGGTCACATCGTCGAAGATCTTTCGGGCGATCGGCTCGGAAACACCATTCGCGATCGCGCCGGGAACTTCCCTGCCCTTCTCGTCCTTGCCACCGTAGATAAACGTCTGACGGTATTTCTCCATAAGGGAGGCCTTCTTCTTCGCCATGGCACGGCGGATATTATCCGACTGTCCCATCGAGAAGCCGGCCAGATCACGGACGATCTGCATGACCTGCTCCTGATAGATCATACAGCCATATGTCATATTCAGTATCGGTTCCAGAAGTGGGTGGTCATACTTGATCGACGAAGGATCATGACGGGCAGCCACATACTTCGGGATCTGATCCATCGGACCCGGCCGATAAAGAGAGATACCGGCAATGATGTCCTCTAACGAGGATGGTTTCAGGTCCATCATGAACGAAGTCATACCCGAACTTTCAAGTTGGAACACACCTTCCGTCTCACCACGGGAGATCATGTCGAAGATGCCCTTCTCATCCATCGGGATCCGGTCAAAATCAATTACGATCCCGTAGTTATCCAGAACCATCTGGGCCGTATCCCGCATCACCGTCAAAGTACGCAATCCCAGGAAGTCGAACTTCAGAAGGCCGATCTCCTCGGAATTCGCTTTGGCAAATTGCACAACCACCGACTCGTCATTCTTGGAAAGTGGCGCAATATCCGTAAGCGGCTTCGCCGAGATAATGACTCCGGCCGCATGGGTCGATGCATGACGTGGCATACCTTCGAAAAGCATGGCCGTATCCAGGACCTGCTTGACCACAGGTGAATTCTCATATTCTTCCTTCAATTCCGGAGAATTCTTCAATGCATCCGGTATCGTGATACCAAGGTTATTCGGGATCAGTTTGGCGATCCGGTCGCTCTCCGCATAAGGAACATCCAGTGCTCTGGCCACGTCCTTGATACAGGCCTTCGCAGCCAGTGTTCCGAAAGTAATAACTTGCGCAACCCGATCTTCACCATACTTACGGGTCACATAATCAATCACCTCCTGACGTCTTTCATAGCAGAAATCGACGTCAAAGTCAGGCATGCTGACACGTTCATTATTCAGGAAACGTTCGAAGATCAAGCCATACTTGATTGGATCGATATTGGTGATCTGAAGCGCATATGCTACCAGGGAACCGGCACCGGAACCACGTCCCGGTCCCACCATGATCCCTTGACTCTTGGCATAGTGGATAAAGTCCCAGACGATCAGGTAATAGTCTGTATAGCCCATGGATGTAATGACCGACAGCTCGTAATCTGCGCGATCCAGATATTGTTTTCGGATCTCTTCATCCTGGCACCAATCCAGTCTCTTTCGAAGACCTTCATCGCAGAGAGACCGCAGATATTCTTCCGCATCCGCATATTCCAACGGCACATCGAAAGCCGGGAGATGGATCTGGTCGAATGTATATCCCGCATGACACATACTGGCGATCTTCGTTGTATTCTCTATCGCGGAAGGTACAGAAGCAAAATACTGCCGCATCTCTTCTTCCGACTTGATGTAGAAATCATTTGTCGGCATACGCATCCGGTCGGGATCGCTCATTCTCTTTCCTGTCTGCATGCAAAGAAGAACTTCGTGCGCTTCACTGTCCTCCTGATACATATAGTGACAGTCATTGGTCGCGACCAACGGGATCCCCGTCTCATTGGAAAGCAGGATCAGATGCTGGTTGACTCGGGCCTGTTCTGTCAGCTGATTGCTCTGGATCTCCAGGTAGAAATTGCCTCTTCCGAATACCCGGTCATACCAGAGCGCAGCTTCTTTCGCCTTTTCAAATTCGTTATTCAGGACATGTGTGGCCACTTCGCCGGAAACACATGCGGAAAGAGCGATCAGTCCATCAGAATACTTCTCCAGAAGCTCATGGTCGATCCTGGGTTTATAGTAGAATCCTTCGGTAAAACCGGCGGAAACCAGGCGGTTGAGATTGCGAAGGCCTTCGTCATTCTTGGCAAGAAGTACAAGGTGATAACTGTGCCGGTCCTCGATTTCTTTCAAGAAACGTCCACGAGGAGCGACATAACACTCACATCCGATGATCGGATGGATCCCCTCTTCCGTCATGGCTTTATAGAACTCTACACATCCGTACATGACACCGTGGTCCGTAATGGCACAGGACGTCATCCCCAGCTCCTTGAGTCGGGCAGCCAGGCGCTTGATACGGATCGCACCGTCCAGAAGACTGTATTCCGTATGTAAATGAAGATGCACAAAACCCTGTAGATTCTCTTCTGCCATATTTTCTGTCCTTTCTTCAGACATCCGCCTTATATCCGGTTCTTCTAATCAGCCATCTCCCAGTTTTCCCTTCACGACCACAAGCAGATCACGAAGCCGTGCGGCTTCCTCGAAGGCCAGTTCCTTCGCGGCCGCCTTCATCTCCTTATCCAGGCGGGCAGCCAGTTTCTCCAATTCTTTACGCGACATGGACGTCTTCTTCTGGTTCACGAGATTGTTCAGATCCTTCATGTCGATCTGTTCCTCGTGGCTGACTTCTTCCATGGTATCCAGAACGTCCCGTACTTCTTTCGATACACTCTTCGGTGTGATATGGTTCTCTTCATTATACTTGATTTGGATCTCACGTCGACGGTTCGTCTCCGATACTGCGGCAAACATCGAATCCGTAACATCATCCGCATAGAAGATGACGCGTCCGTTGACATTTCGTGCCGCACGTCCGATCATCTGGATCAGAGAACGGGTCGAACGCAGGAAGCCTTCCTTGTCCGCGTCCAGGATCATGAGAAGTGATACTTCCGGGATATCCAGACCCTCACGAAGGAGGTTGATTCCGACAAGCACATCGAATTCACCCTGACGAAGCTGCCGCAGGATCTTCATGCGGTCTACTGTATCGATATCCGAATGCAGATACTTGACACGTATGTCTTCCTGCTTGAGGTACTCGGTCAAATCTTCTGACATCTTCTTTGTCAATGTCAGGATCAAAGCGCGCTCCCCCTTGCTGACCGTATCCCGGATCTCCGTCAGGATATCTTCCATCTGTCCGTCGACCGGACGGATCGAGATCTCCGGATCCAGAAGCCCCGTCGGGCGGATGATCTGCTCAACTGTCTGGCTGCTGTGTTCAGCTTCGTAAGTGGAAGGTGTCGCGGAAACAAAGATCGTCTGCCCCATCTTCTTCTCAAACTCTTCGAATTTCAAGGGTCGGTTGTCGAACGCCGAAGGAAGACGGAAACCGTAATCCACCAGCGTGGTCTTTCGCGAACGGTCTCCGTTATACATGGCGCCGATCTGTGGCACGGTCACGTGAGACTCATCGATCATCAGCAGATAATCCTCCGGCATAAAGTCCATCAGCGTAAACGGAGGAGAACCCGGCTGTCTTCTGGTAAGGTGTCGGGAATAGTTCTCGATGCCCTTCACAAAACCTGTCTCCGCAAGCATTTCCAGATCGTATCGTGTCTTCTGCTCCAGGCGGTATGCTTCGATCAGTTTTCCCTGATCACGCAGTTCCTTCAGACGTTCATCCAATTCCTCTTCGATCGTCACCAATGCATGCTGCATCTTCTCCTTGGTCGTCGCGTAATGCGATGCAGGAAAGATCACCGCATAGTTTCTCGCCCACACGACCTTGCCGGTCAGGTAATGGACTTCCGTGATCTTCTCGATCTCGTCACCGAAAAAAGTCACACGTGTCAGCAGCTCTTCGGAGGAAGGCGGGAATATATCCAGTGTATCTCCCTTCACGCGAAAAGCACCACGTGTGATCGCAAAATCATTTCTAACATATTGGAGATCCACCAGCTGGCGGATGACCTCATCCCGGGACTTCAGCATGCCGACCCGAAGATTGATCATGAGGTCTTTATAATCGGAAGGATCGCCGAGGCCATAGATACAAGACACAGATGCCACTACGATCACATCTCTTCTCTCAAGAAGTGAACTTGTGGCACTGTGACGCATGCGATCGATCTCATCGTTGATATCGCAATCTTTCTCAATATACGTATCCGTCGAAGCAATATACGCTTCCGGCTGATAATAATCGTAATAGGAAACGAAAAACTCCACGGCATTATCCGGGAAAAACGCCTTGAACTCGGCGGCCAGTTGGGCCGCCAGAGTCTTATTCGGCGCAATGACCAGCGTCGGGCGCTGTGTCTTCTCAATGATATTCGCCATAGTAAAGGTCTTACCGGATCCTGTAACACCGAGCAGCGTCTGGGCACGCATTCCTTCGGAAAGGCCGCTGACCAGCTTGTCGATCGCCTGTGGCTGATCGCCGGTCGGTGCAAATGGCGAGTGTATTACAAATTTATTCTGAGGCTGTACATCCATACTTCTATCCTATTTCGAACATTCGAACATATTTTCGTTTCGTTCAGTATAGCACAGATCGTAGGAAAGAGAAAGCCTTTTTTCTTAATCGATCGTATCGACTACAAGGATCCTTTCGATCGGCACCTTGAATGTGAGGGAAAGCACGACCAGATTGTCGATGGTCGGCATACTCACGCCACGCTGCCACTTGTATATTGCCTGAGGTGTTGCAAAACCGAAGATATCCTGCAGTTCTCTTACCGAAAGGCCAACGCTTTCGCGAAGCCTTACGATATTACATCCTGTTTCTTCCATGTTGATGATTGGTAACATAGGTCACTCCCCCATTCTTCTTATAAATGAAAAACCGCTTTTCCTCTCGGGCAGGAAAAGCGGCTCAACGTCGTAACTTGGTTTGTGAAAACTTATATTCCAAAGTGTTCCACAAGCACTCTTCCTGCTTCTTCTTGAACGTTCGTCTGAACGCGTGTAATACCATGTGCATACATACCAGACTTGACCAAGCCGGCTGTGACTGTATGTGTGGCTTTAATTGATTTAATGGCTTTAAACATCGTATTAATCATCACTTATGAAACACTCCTTTCTTAGATTTCGTTCAGTTATCTTACTGATATTTGTTACTTTACCACTCTTGATTCTGTTTGTCAGTATACTGACAGTATAAAATTTCAAAAATTTCTCACACTTTTATTCAGCATAATACATATACAGATACGGCTGCGTAGTGTCTTCGATGTCAACAAATCCGACAACAGAACCTTTTTCGAGTCTTCCCACAATGACCCAGGAGATCGTTGTAGGTTTCGGAATGATCTTCTGACCGGCAAACAAAGAATACTTCTTTATATTAAATTCCGACAAGTCGATCTCGTGGTGATCATCACCATACAGCTCATGCAATGTAGTGATCACTTCATTCATATGCTCGACACTGTCGATCTTGGCCTTGAATTCGAATCCGGTACGGTTGAAGATCGATCCATATCCGACATACTCTTCGATCGTGCAATAATCCGGTAAAGAATAACCCGTCTTTCTTTCGATAACACTATTCTTTCTGTCATGAATGAAGAAAACCGTAAGTACGATACCCAGCACCAGAATGATCACGATCATGATCGGAGTTGCTCTTCTTTTAGTATCCATCAAGTATCCTTTCCGAAAAGACGCTGCGCGTTTTCTGTCGTGATCCGGGCCATTTCTTCCGCCGGGATCTCCTTGATCCGCGCCATCTCTTCCACCACATATCTGACATATGCCGGTTCGTTCCTGTGTCCGCGATAAGGTACCGGTGTCATATACGGCGAATCCGTCTCCACCAGTAGTCTGTCAAGGGGACACATACGGATCACATCCGGCGCTTTGCGCGCATTCTTAAATGTGATCGGTCCATCGAAACCCAGATAGAAACCCATCTTCAGAAGGATCTCTGCCGTCTCCGGACTTCCTGAAAAACAATGCAGCACACCCGGAACCTCGCGAAGCACGTGCTGTTCATGAAGAGAACGCAGGATAAAAAGCGTATCTTCACAAGCATCGCGCTCGTGGATCACGGCAGGAAGATCATAACGGTAAGCCAGTCCCATCTGGTAGATGAATGCGGTCGCCTCGTGAACCGGAGACGCATCGTCATAATGGTAGTCCATACCGATCTCGCCTACGGCCACGATACCCAGATCATCCTTATGCTTCAGCCAATCTTCCAGACGGTATTTCGCATCGTCATCGAAAGACTTTGCCGCCTCAGGATGTACGCCCACCATACAGGAAAGCTTTACTCCACAATCCTGCTTCATCTTTCTAAGCTGCAAAGAGATCTCACTGTCCTGCACCGTCGAACTGGCAAGCATGATATGTGTCACGCCGGCCTCTTTCGCATTCTGCAGGACCTGATCTATATCTTCTTTATAGTCTTCACGCCAGTTCAGATGAGCATGCGTGTCAAACATCTCCATGGATCAGGAAACCTCCGCTCCCGGCTCAACGCCTTCCGGTACCGAAAGAAGCGCATAATCACCATTCGGCTTCTCGGCACAGAGGATCATGCCGTAAGAATCGAATCCGCGAAGTTTTCTCGGCGCGAGGTTGGCCACCCAGACGACCATCTTTCCGACCATCTCTTCCGGTGTATAGTACTGGGCAATCCCGGAAAGCACCTGCATCTTTCTGTCACCGACATCCAGTTGCATACGAAGAAGCTTATCTG
>Ga0247611_10005700_pt1 | contig 16286 bp, 1 predicted proteins | sample 177DNAGHGhighgp2_FD_192422 | JGI IMG/M metagenome (GOLD analysis project Ga0247611, IMG submission 192422) | Sheep rumen microbial communities from Palmerston North, Manawatu-Wanganui, New Zealand - 1770 DNA GHGhigh gp2 | ecosystem: Host-associated > Mammals > Digestive system > Stomach > Rumen ... | reverse complement strand
CCCCAATCCCCATGATATGTGCATAATTGTGGAGCAAGATTTGTTAAAAAATAATATAAAATATTTACTATTTTATGCTAAACTATTTTTTAATTTTTGATTTTTGGAAATGTAACGCCAAAAAATATCTTATTTCATAAATAATGGAAAGCCAAGAAACCAATGGCAAGTCGCAGTATGGTATTGAGGAGAATTCTAATTCAAAAAAAATATCGACGAATATCATTGAGGAGAATCCTGATTCAAAAGAAAAAGACAAAGATATATATTTTATTATACTAAATCCTAGTGAAGAAAAATTAAATTTCAAAGATATGAAATTTGTTGCAGGAATATCTCCATCTATTGTTTTTAATAAGATTATTGATAAAGGAAATGGTTCTCAACTTGAAGTATTAATTTTTAAATTCAAAAGGAAAAAGAAAAAAAAAGAAGATAAAGAGAATAAAGCAAAAGGAGAAAGAGAATATATAATAAAATTTATGTCTGGAGATTATGTGTATATTATATCTTTTGATGCAAAGAAAAAATCTTTCATTTATTCACCTGATTTAAAAAAAAGGAACTCTTATCTTGATAATATACCTGATGAACCATTAGAACAAAATATCATTCCTCTTTATAAAAAGTTAGATATTTTCCTTGAAGCTTTAGACAAAAATGATGAAAACAAAAATAAAGAAAAATTATTCGAAGATTCAATCAATTTATACGAAAAGAAAAAAAAATTCTCATTGTTGATTACACTATTTCTAAAAATTTATGACAAAAACAAAGACCTTTGCAAAAAATTAATTGAAATTTTTTATAAAATTAATGAAGAAGAAAACACAGATAAAGAAAAAGATTTGAAGAAGGATTTAAATGATTTTAATGGTATATATTTAAAAGCTCAAGAAATTATTGAAGAAAACAAATACAATCCTATTTACTTCTATGGAATTTTGTTTTGCTATTTTCATTACTATGATCAAAAGAATTTTCCTACGAAGATTAAGAATTTCTCAGAGGGAAATGCGGATATCTTGTTTGAAATATTAATACAATATTATTCTCACTTTATGTATCCTTTAAACCAAAATAAGGAATTTTACAACAGTTTTATAAAATATGCATTAAAAAAAGATAAGAATTTAGAAATATTCAATCGAGTATTGAAATATATCGAGGATATCGAAGCATATTTATTTGTCACAAATGATAATAAAAAAGAAATATTTGAAAAATATGACAAATTAAAATCGGACCCTATTAAACTAGGACCAAATTTAAAGCTTATAAAATATACCCATGATAAAACAAAAAATTTAACAGAAAAAAAAGAAAATTCGGATAATGAATCAGAAGATTTTGAATATGATAATACAGAAGAACTAGATAGACTTCAAGCGATAGAAAATGAATGTGATAATATAATAAAATTAGTTGAGGGAATTATGATATTTTCAGAAAAAGAAAATATATTGGGAATTTATTTAAAAACTACTTTTTGGATAAATATAATAAAAGAATATGATATTTCAGATTGGGAGAATATAAATAATTTACATAAATTAAGAGTACTATTTAAGAAATATAATAAGTTAATAAATTTTTTATATGAGGAGAATATTGAGGAAGGCAAAAAAAATAAAAAGAAAAAAAAAGATGATATTAAATCTGAAATCAATAGTTATTATGAAAGAGATGAATTTGCTTTGATATTAAATAAAAATATTAAGGAATTGTTTGAAAAAGATAAAGATAGAATCACAAATGCAGAAATTCTTGGTACTGTGGAAAAATTTAATCCATATTTTAGTATAAGAGATGAAGCTGATAAAGAAAGATATAAAAATAAAAGAGAGACATATATTTTTGATTATATTAATTTTAGTAAAATTACAACATTATTCATTAAAGCTTTTCACGATTTGAATTTTGAAAAAATGTTTGAAGAAAATATTAGTGATTATATTAATAAAATAACTACAAAAATAAAAGATATTCAAACATTTGGTAATGTTTTTAAGTTAATAGAAGTTGAACGAATAAAAGAAGAAAAGCAAAGAGATTATTTTAGAATACTTAAAGAAAAATATAAAAATATTATTGAAAAAGAGATTATATTAATAAAAGGAGAAGATGAAATGAATAAAGCAATCAAAATAATAGCTGAATTTGTGAGTAAACTAGCTTTATATGAAAAAAATAATAGTTTTATAAATGATAAAATTAAAAAATTAAATGATAAAATAAAATCATTAATATATATTGAATTAATAACAAAATATAAAGGTGAAGAATATCAAGAGCTGAAAAATTATATATATGATATATATTTAAATAATATAGAGAGAAAAAAAGGAAGAGATGATGTTATAAAATTAGTAAAAAAATTATCTGTTGATGAAAAAAAATTTTTTATGTATGAAAAATTGTTGAAAAAATGTGAATTCACAAAAGAAGAATTTTTTTCAAATCATGAAAACTACAAAATAAAAACTTTATGTGCTCTTAAAAAAGAATTAGAAGAAGAACTAAATGAAGATGAAAAAAAAGGAAATAATACAAAAAAAGAAGATATTGCAAAAAAAGAAGATAATACAAGAAAAGAAAAATACTTAGATTTAAATTCATTATCAGAAAACGAAAATGAATCTGCAAAAATAATAAGGAATACATTAGATAATATAAGACAGGATTTAGATAAAGGTAAAATTATAAAAAAAGATTTAGAGAAATTTTTGAATGTCAAAAGAATAACAATACAACAAAATAATGAACACAATAAGATTAAAGAATCAGAAGAAATAAATACAAATTCAGAAAAAAAGGAAGAAAAAGAGATTGATAAAAATAAAGAAGAAGTTGAAGAAAAATTAGGACTTATTTCTTTGGTATTAAGTCAATATAGTCCGACTGTAAAATATGCTGAATATAAAAAAAAAATTGTTGATATAAATGAAAAAGTAGATAAATTAATTTTCATTAAAGATTCACTTATGATATTTCATAAAAATAAATTTATTAATGATATACAAAAAATAAAAGACATTATTAAAGAAATAGAAGAAAGTTCAATAATTGAATTCAGAAATGAAGATAGGCAAAAAGCCATAGAAGTTTTAGAATCTCATAATGCTTTATGTGAAGAAATAAACAAAGTAAAAGATTTTTTACTTTTTAAAAAAATATTTGAAAATGCAACAGGTATAGACCAATTAGCACGCTTTGAAGATGCAACAAAAAAATTATCAGTATTAAGAGGAAAATTAGACCAAAATACATCAAATATCGAAATAATATTTAATGATAAAGATTTTAAAAATGTTTTCAAAAATATAAAAGAGGAATTGGGTAAGAAAGATGAATCTAAATCAGAATTATTTGCAAAACAAATGATAGAATATTTTAATATTAATAATAAATCTGTAATTAAAGATTTAAAAATGTTAATTAATAGTAAAAAATATGAAATTATTTTAAAAAGTATAAAATATTGTTTTGATAATTGTTTAGATAAAAAATTAAATTTACCTAAAAATATAAATTTATCGGAATTAAGCTTAGATATTCTTAAAAGTACTTTAATACAATTAAAAAATAAAGATATTTATGATTATGAATCTACTAGTCCTTATTATAGAGTTTTTACTTCAATTTATGAAAAAAAAGAAGCGATTGATTTTTTATTAAAATATATAAATACCAAAGAAATAGTCTTAAGAAATAAATTAATAGAAAATTTAGATCCAACTAATAGAAGTATATCTATTAAAGATATTGATGATACGATAGAATGTTTGAAACATTTTAAGATATTTATAAAAAAAAATACTTTAGAAATAATTAATTATTTAAAATTATTACCAGAGGAAAAAATTAATCAATTTGAAAGTTTTTCTAAAAAATTTGGAGCTATTATTGAATTAGCTAATAAAACTGGAAAAGATAATTTTGAAGAAGTGTATCAAATTATTACTGACGCTAGTTTATTATTTAATTTGGATAATGAAGATTTTTGCTATACAACAATTGATAAAGAAAAAAAAATAAAACAAACAAACAAAATAAAAAGTATAGAAGAAATGATTAAATTAAAAAGTAAAATTAATCTTCAACCTAAAAAAAGCAAAGAAGAAATTAAAAATAAAAAAGAAGAAAAAGAGAAAGATCCATATGAAGATAAATGTGATAAATTATTGTTTTTTAAAGACATAATATCTAATTTAGAAGTAATATATGATAAAATAAATATTTTAAGAGCAAAAGGATTTAATATACCAATAGTAATAAATGTTGAAATAAAATATCCAAAAGTTTCATATAAATTAAATGATAAAGAAAAAAAGGTTAATGAGATAAATGATTATTTATTTAAAATAAAAAATAATTATGAAAATGAACTTTCTACAGTCCTTGAAACAAAAAAATATTTAAGATTTTTATATGGGAAATTATTTAGAAAAATAAGACAACATCAAGAAGGTAATTTCGATATACCTGAAATAAAGAGATATATTTTAAATAAAGCAAGTATAGATGATAAAATTAAAGAAGCTGAAAATATAAATAATATACCATTAGGAGAAGATTATGAGAAACAGCACAGTGATTATACTAAGCAAATATTTGAGAGTATGTCACAATATCTTATTAGTTTATTTCAAACAAATAAATTAGATTTCGATAAACTCTATGATAATATGAAAATAAAAGAAGATTATAAAAATATTAAAGGTATTTCAATAAAAAAATGCGAAAATGAATCAATAGAAAAATATATTTTATATTTATATGAGGAATATTTGGAAAAGCTACCCATAGCACAAAATATATTAATTTGTAGTAAAGAAACATCTACCGAAGAACTACAATCATTTTTATACAGAGCTATATTATGTGAATATAATACTTTATTTGTAATAGAAATATTACAATCTTTTTCTAATTTTCAATATAATAAAATGTATGGATATATTGATAATTTATTATCAATTAAACTAGAAAAATATAAAAAAGATAATGAAGATAAAAAAAATGTCGATAAAGAAAAATCAAGAATTTATCTTGATAGTAATATAGTTTTTGTTTATAATGATATAGATAATGAAATTGAAAATGCTTTTAAAAACGAATTAGGAAAATATACAAAAAATCCGCAAATAGATGAAAACCGTTCTATATCTATTATTAAGGAAGATGAAAATGAAATGGGTGATTTAAATGTATCAAATATTTTAAAAAAAAGCATAGGAAGTATTCAAGAAAATGATCTATTAAAAAATATAAAAGTTATTACTTCAGATGTTTGCGGTTTAGGAAAATCCTTTAAAATAAAAAAAATGATAAAAGAAAAAGAAAAAAATTATTATCATTTTCCTTTAGGAGGAAAATTAACAAAAAATGAAATATACCAAAAAATATTTGTTCTATTTGAAACAATTAAAAAAGATGCAAAAGAAGAAGCAAAAAAAAAATTAAAAAAAAAAGAAGATAAAGATAAAAATAATGAAGAATATTCAGAGTTTAATAATGTTGCTATACATTTAGATTTAATAGAAACTAAAGATATATCTTTGGTAAATGAATTTTTATTTTCATTTTTAATTACTAAATTTTATACAAATAATGAAAATATTATTTATATTCCAAATAATATGCAAATTTATATAGAAGTTCCTAATAGTTTTGAAAATTATTTAACAAAATTAGGTATATTAAATGCATTTAATAAAGAAAATATTATACAAGGGGAATTAAATCAAAACGAAACATATAATGTAAAAATGCTTCCATTAGAATTAGAATCAGATATCAGACAAAAATTTAAAAGATTAAATGGAATAGAAAAAAATGAAGAAATAGAACAATTTATAAAAGATAATTTTAATAGTATAGGTATTAAAGAGTATTCTTATCATCAAATTCAAACTTTTATAAAGCTTTATTTAAGTCAATTTGATTCATTTGAAGGAAAAGGAAAATTAAAATTTGTAGATACTCAAGGTAAAGATATAACTAAAGAAATGATTGAGAATTTTGTTAATAGTACAAAATATTTCACAAATGGAGGATTCGCAAAATTAATAATGGAAAAAAAACATATCAAAGGCATATTTGAATTATGCTTAGATGCATATGAAAGTGATTTAATCAAAGCTAATTTTGATATTCCATTACTATTTATAGATAAAAAAGCAAATAAAATCACATTTGAAAAATTTCCTGAAGAGGAAAATCATGGAGCAAATAAAATATATAATAAAAATGTGGATATAGTATATTTAATAGATGCAACTGGCTCAATGGGTGCTGAAATAAAAGCTGCAAAAGAAAATGTTATTAAAATTTTCAATAAATTAAAAAAAAATTATAAAGATTATAATTTTCGTTTTGGTTCAGTTTTTTATAGAGATAAAATTGATGTGAAGGAAGAAAAAGATGAATATTTCCAACTAACAGATGATATGAAAGAATTAGAAAAAAATATAGGCACAGTTAAAGCATATGGAGGTGGCGATGGTCCAGAAGATTGGGTAGGAGGATATGAAATAGCATTAAATAATATGAAATGGAGAAATGGAATTCAATTAATAATACATATAGCAGATGCTGGAGCACATGGAACTGAATTTTCAGAAGGGGATAGACATCCTGAACAAGGAAAATTATTACCTCCAAAAATTGAAGAATGCGTAAAAAGAAATATCAATATTATTGGATTTAAAATTAGTAAATATCCAAAGAAATCATTTGATAAAATAAGTGAAATATATAATGATTACAAATTGAAGAATAAAGATTTTGGTCAATTTATAGAAATTTATGAATTCGTTAGAGAAAATGATGAGGCCGTTTCAAACAATTTTAATAAGTTAGTTATGGAAGCAGCTAATCAAGTGATAAATTCTTCATATAAATATTTAAAAAGATTAAAGCAAATATTATTTCTTCCGAATGATTTAGAAAAAGATATCGATGATAAAAAATCATTATTATCTATATTAGATAAAGATACAGATAATTATGTAATTACAGATGATAATTATAAAAAAATGCTATTATTAGTTTATAGAATAAAAGCAAATGTACCTGTTATTATAATGGGGGAAACAGGTTGTGGTAAAACGTCCTTAATAAAAAAATTATCTCAGATTTTAAATAACGGTGAATTATTAGTAGAAATAATTAATATACATCCAGGTATTACAGATAATGAAATAACTAATATAATGAGAAAAATGAATGAAAAAGCAAACAATGAAAAATATAAAAATAAAGAATTATGGGTCTTTTTTGATGAAATTAATACTTGTTTATCTCTATCTCTTTTAACAGAAATATTTATGAATAGAACATTCAATGGAGAAAAATTAGAAAAAAATATAAGATTAATTGGTGCATGTAATCCTTATAGAAAAAGAAAAGAAAGTATAGAAAGATGTGGTTTAACAAGAGAATATGATGAAGACGATCAATTAGTATATAAAGTAGAGCAATTACCCCAATCATTATTATATTATGTCTTTAGTTTTGGCTCATTAAAAGATGAAGATGAAAAAAAATATATAAAAAGTATTATAGAAAAATTATTTGAAAAAGAAGAAGAAAAATTATTAGATTTAACTACTGAGGCAATTTCTAAATGTCATATATTTCTAAGGAATTCTTTTGGTAATGATCCTTCTGTAGTATCATTAAGAGAAATATCAAGATTTACAAAATGTGTAGAATTTTTCCAAGATTATTTCTTTAAAAAAGAAGATTTTCTTAAAAAGGAAGAACAAAAAGAATATTCATTAGATGATGAAACAAAAAAATTATATAAAATAAAAAGTATTATATGTTCAATATATTTATGTTATTATATAAGATTGACGAATGAAGAGAAAAGAGGTAATTTTGAAAATAAATTACAAGAAATACTATTGCAAATAGCAAATGTATATTGTCCTGAAAACAATGAGAATCAGGAAGGTAATTTATTTTCAAAAATAAGATATCAAAAATTTTCAGAAGAAATTAGAGGTAAAAATTTCAAACAATTTAGTGATTTATTAAAATTTGAAGAAGAATTTTTATTAGAGCAAATTGAATTAGATAAAGGAATAGGTAAAAATCAATTATTAAAAGAAAATTTATTTTTATTATTTTTAGCAGTTGTTACAAAAATACCATTAATTATAGTAGGTAAACCAGGAACAGGTAAAAGTTTAAGTTCTCAATTAATATATAATTCAATGAGAGGTAAATATTCTAAACCAAAAGATGGTAAAGGAAGTTTTTTTATCAATTATCCCAAAATAAATCAAATATATTTCCAAGGTTCTAAATCAACTACTCCTGAAGATATTGAAGAATTATTTAAAAAAGCAGATGATTTATATAAAAATTATAAACATGATAAACATAGCAATGATAAAGTACCTATATATATGATATTATTTGATGAATTAGGCTTAGCTGAAAAGGCTCCAACAAATCCACTTAAAGTTATACATAGTAAACTTGAATATGATGGTAAAACTGAAGGAACTTGCTTTATTGGTATTAGTAATTATTCTTTAGACGCAGCTAAAATAAACAGAGCTTTAAGTTTATCTGTTCCTAATTTAGAAGATAAACTAGATCAATTAAAAGCTACTGCTTACAGTATAGTTGAAAGTATTTCTGAAGATGCTTATCAAGATAATTTAATTTTTGATTTACTTTCAAGAACTTATTGCGAATATAAAAAATGGTTAAATTTTATAAAAAAATTGACTGTATTAAAGCAATATTTTAATTCTAAAGAAAAAAAAAAAGAAAATTTTAAAAAAAAAAGTTTTGGAGAAATTGAAAATGACCGAGAATTTATAAAATTATTCAAAAAAGATAAAATAATAAAAACAGAATTTCATGGAAATCGTGACTTTTATAATATAATAAAAGGAGTTGCTATAGAAGGAAATAAATTAAGCTCTATTTCTGAGCAAACTCAAATTGTACCAATTATTAATAATTTTATTGAAAGAAATTTCGGAGGAATAAGTTATGATATAGATATAAATTTTTCATTAGAATTTGAAGATACAAAAGAAAGAATGGCAAATCTTAAAAATGAAATATTAGATGGAAAATGGGAAAAATTAGGTGACAATACAAATAAAAAAGGAAGAGGAAGAGGAAGAGGTGGAAATAAAGAAAAAAAAGATGAAAAAGATGAAAAAGAAGATATCAAAGTTACTTCAGTTTTTTTATTTAAAAAAATATTTAACGAAGCTTGCATTCTTGAATCAAAAGATAATTATAGCTTAACAAATTATAAAATAGGAAAGGATGATGTGGCTAAATATAATTTAAATAAATGTATTAATGATAATATAAATGATAATAACAGTCGTTATTTATTATTAGAAATAAGTTCAAATCTAGCTCCATTAATTTTTCAAAATATAAAAATACAAAATTCATACAGAGAAAATATAGAAATTATTAATGGAAGTCCTTTTTCAGATGATATATCTAATAACGATTATAAAACTAAAAAAGTCAGTGAAATACAAAATTGGGCTTCTCAAAAAGATAAATTAATTATTTTACAAAATTTAGACCAAATTCAAGCATATTTATATGATTTATATAATATGAATTATAAAATAATCGATGATCAAAGGTTTGTAAGAATATGTTTAGATAATTTTAGTATGCAATTAACACCAGTCAATGACACATTTAAAATTATAGTTTTAGTTGGCAATGAATTTGTAAATAAGACTGATATGGCATTTTTAAATAGATTAGAAAAAATGCAAATTAGTTTTCAAGAATTATTGGATAACGAACAAAAAGAATTAATTAATAATATACAGGGAGAAATAAGATTAAAAGAAGCAATTAAGAAAGAGAAAAAGAAATATAATTATGATTTGCATAATTTATTGATAAATTGTAGAGAACAAGATTTAGGTGGGTTAGTTTATTATTTCTTTTCAGAAGCTAAAAAAGAAAAAATAGAAAGAGTAAATGATTTTGTGAAAGAAAAAATATATAATAAAATGAGTATTCTTTTACCAGAAGATATAATATTAATTTTAGATTCAAAAACATTAAAAGATAAATTTTTTGAGAGAAAAAAATATTATAATTTTAAACAATATATGAAAAATTTATCCATTAATGATAAAGATTTATGTGATTTTAAAATTTCTATTATATATACATTTAGTAATATTGCTAATACTATAGAAGGATATGAAAATGATGAAGGATTTATGATATCTGAAATTAATACAGAAGAAAAATTAAAAACTAAAATAAATGAAATTAAAAATAAAAAGAAAGGACATTTTATATTAATTCGTTTTGAAGATTATAATTCAAATAAAATGCAATTTACAGCTGATTTTATTAATTATTATTGTAAAGAAGATGATTATCATTATATATTTATATTATATCTTAGTAGAAACTTCAATTCTTATAAAATAGAAAGCCAAAAAATTTATTCAATTCCTAATATTTATGATAATATAAATCAATTATTCATAGATAATTTGGAAGGTCCAGAGATAACTTTAGATTCTTTATTAAACCAAACAATTAAAAACATTATGCTTTCTGATGCTTTTTCTGATTTAGATAAAGAATTTAAAGATTCTTTGAATAATTTTGTATATGATAAGTTTCCAAAAAGAAATAGATCTGAATTAGATCAAAATAATAAAATGTCAGAGTTATCAATTTATCTTAATCAAAAATATGGAGAAAAAAATCAAGAAAATGATAAAAATATTGATAAATATAGTGATGAAATAGCATATTATTTTCAATATGATGACGAAGATTTTAAAAATGAAATAATATCTAAAGCCAAAGAATTAATTGAATCAGATAAAGATGCTCAAGGTGATTGCTATAGTTTAGTTAATAAAATGATTAATGAAAATTATATGAATGAAAATAAAATTGATATTATATCAACAATATTAGAATATATTAAAGAAAATGTTTTTATTAAATATTTAAAATATATATTTAATGTATTTGAAGATAATAATATTTTTACAACATTATTAGAAATAAACCAAGAAAAATCATGCAAATTAGATATAAATGATAAAGGTACAATAGCTAATAATAGTAAAATAATTAAAGACATACAAACTAAATTTTTAAATGAAATAAAATATGATGATAAAGAGTATAAACCTAAATTTATATTTAAATATAAAATACCAGGATTTTATAATTTTTATAAAAATTTATCTGATTATTTAACTAAGAATATTACAAATGAATATTTGAATAATGAAAAAAACTTGAGAAATCTTGACCTTGATGATAACCCAAATATAGTTAAAGAAAAGGCAGAATTTCATGAAAAAGAAGAAGATTTATTACAAAAAGTTAAGAAAGCAATAGAAAACGACAAATTATATTATGATTTATTAGTTAGAATAGTACCCGATTTATTATTAAAAGATTATATAACATATTATTTAGAAAAATACTTAGGATTTTATTCCAAAGCTTATTATAGTATAATTATATATTTACTAACTTTAAGATTCTCTGATGAAACAAATATTGTTAATAATAATGAAAATAATCCAATTAATATTATATTAATAAAAATAATGTGGATTGAATCAAATTCTACTTATATTGAAAGTTTATTAAAAGCATTTGAATATGGCAAAGAGATCATCAATGATCAAGAAGGATCTGATTTCTGTCAAATTATATTTGATTCAATTATTGATCCGGAGGTTCCTATTAAATATATATCTAATGAAGTTAGACCAGAACATACAAGAGAAATCAATGAATGCTTTTATGTATTTTTAGCAGGGTTATGCTTAAGTGCAATGACTAATGATATAAATAAAATGGAAATTTCTATTGGTGATTATTGCGAATTATTAAAACAAATAAATAAAATAGTAAAAAATTTAAATGATGACTTAAGTTTATATTTAAATGAATTATATATTATTGATGAATTAATTCAAATAATAGAATACAATCCAAATGTGACAAAAAAAAAAATTATAATAGATATTCGAAATTATTTAACAGAGAATTCTAAAATTATTCAAAAGAATCAATCAAATAAAAATTTTGAATTGATAAAAAATTTCAAAGGAATGAATGAATTATTAACTAAAACAAAAAATAATCAAACAGAAAAAAAATATTATGCCACTATAAAATATATATATAAAAAAGAAATACAAAAAGTAAATGATAAAATTTATTGTTCTGCAATACTTGAAGAAATAATTAAAGAAAAAGAAATAATAAAAATATCAAATGATATATTCCAATTATTATTAGATTCAAATATGAAAGATTTCATAGAAATAAAAGATAATTTATTAAAAAGTAAAGACGATATAATAAAATATTTAGACAAAAAATTATCAGATGATAGTCATGATTTTTATTTAGCATTATCAGATACTTTATTATATTTTTTCGAAAAAAATTCATTAATATATTTAAAAGATGAAAATGAAGAAGAAGACTCAAAATTAAAAGTTTTTAAAAAATGTAATAAATTTTTAGATGAACTCCAAAATAATAAAATTAATAATGGACTTACATATATAACAAAATTATTTTGTATTGGTTATATAAAATCATTTTGTTATTCATTTATTAAAAATCATGATAAAAAAAAATTTAATCCTGAAGATATTATTAATATAATTAATAAAAGTGATATAAAAAATATGGTCAAACTTTATATATATAAAATAATTTTTAATAAAAATAATAAACAAATCAATGCCTTCTTAAATAGTAATATTATAAATAAATATAAATTAGATAAATATGATGGCTTTAATGATTTTATTAAAACAGAAGAAATTGAAAAATTAGAACAATTTAGTTATGAAAATAAAGAATCAAGTTTTAAAGATATATATAAAAAACTTAGTGAATTTAAAAAAGAACAATTTGAAAAACCATTAACAATAAATGATATTAGTAGTAATGAAGAAATAAATTTTGATGATTTTTATATGGCTGCGGAAAAATTAATATTTTCAAATTTAAATAATGAGGAGTTTGAAGAAGAAAATTCTTATATTAATTTTTATAAAAATGTTTGTGAGCCCTTATTTGGAGAAAATAGTAAATTAATATCATTAATGAAATATATTTTTGAAAAAGAAATATATTCAGAAATTAAAAATGAATATGAAATTAATTCAAAAGATATTAAAGTATTATTATATGGGTATAGATATTGTTTGAATGAAGTTGAGGAAAAAGAAGAAGGAAATTTTATTTATTCATATTTATATAATAGAAATAATACCGATTATAATAAAAAATTTTATCCTGGTAATGATAATAAAGAAGAACCTTATTATGAATTATATAATAAAATAGTAAATCATTTTAAAGAAAAACCAGATGAAGGATGCTATGTTTGTTTATGTGATAAAGGATATTACCATTCATGTAAAGGATTTCCTGGTTTTTCTGAAGTTGGTTTTAAATGTATCAATTGTGGAAAGGAAATAGGTGCTAAAGAAGTTTATATAAATGAAAAAGATGAAAATAAACCTAAATTAATTAAACAATATAAAATGATTAAAAGTAATAATAATTATTATAGAATATTTAAAGACAATGAAGAAATTAGAAAATTAAAATTAGATAATGATAATTATATTCAATTTGAAAAGCTGAATTATATGACTATAGAAGAGTTTAAGAAAAAATATATAGTACCTTTATATAGCAAAGAGAAAGGATTAAATGAAATTGATATAGATAATTTTAAAAAAGAAAATAAAATTATTAGAAATTTAAGTCAAATATCTTATAGATTATTAAATTATATTTTATATTGTCATTTATTCTTCGCTAAATTATCTACTCAATCAGATAGATATGATAGATATTTACCAAAAGGAATGACTTGGTTTACTATGATAAAAGAATGTTTTAATAGATTAAAAGTTGAATTATCATATAAAAGTATTAATAATATAGAAATATTTATGAATTGTATATTTAAAGATTTATTTGATGAATTGCATAATAAAGAATGTATCAATAATTACGAAGATCTTATTAAATTTGAAGATGAATTAGAAGTAATAATTCAAAAAAAATGTGAAGATGCACAAAAAGAAGTTAATAAATATAAAGAATTAGAGAAAAATTTATATAAAGATGAAAAATCAGCAATAGCTTTATTAAAAGAATTATATGAAAAAGATAAATATAGCATAGCTGAATTTCCATATTATGAACATTTTTATTATACAGATTATTTAGATGAAGATTATATTAATAATATTTTAAAAGGTAGAGATGAAAATGAATATCCAGTATTAAGCAAATATTTGAATACTAAAAAAGTTAAAAAATCAAAAGATAAAGAAAAAAATAAAAATAAATATTCTTTAGATAATTTGAATCATTTTAATAAAGCTTTAAATTTATTTTATGATAAATACTCAAATCAAATTTCAAGAGAAGTTTCGGAAAGACAAACATTGAAAAATAGTGATATTTATATGGAAGAAAAAAATGTAAAATTAATTAATAGATTTATTAAGATATATAATAATTTTGAATTCCAAGATAGTAATGGAAATATATTGAAATTAAATGATGAAAATAAAATATGTGATTTTCTTTTAATTGATGATAATAAATATGGACAATCATATGAAAAAATTTATGAAATATTTAAAAATAAACAAAATGAAGAATTAGAAGATTTATTAAATAAAAAAATAAATTCAGGTGAATTTAATAATAATTGCAAAGATAGAATAAATATTCAACAAATAAAAAAAAATGAGATATTTATTTTGAATAAAAGCTCTAATTTTATTGAAATATTATTTGATTCATCTTATAGAAAATACATTGATACTAAAAAACGAGATAATTACAATGAATACGAAATAGATTTAAAACAAATAGAAGCAGAAATGACTAATTCATTTTTAAAAAATAAAAAATTACTTAATGATAATTTAATAAGATTTAATTTTAATAATGAACTATTTAGTAATGAAATAAGCGATATAAAATCCAATTTTAAATATGAAAAAATGGATATTAATATTGATGATAAAGTCATTATATTTAATTTTATTAAAAAAATGGCTGGAAATAATGAAAAATATAAAGAAATAATAAATAATTTTATAACATTAATAGAATATTTAAATAAAATGAAAAAAGAAAAAGATAATAAAATTAATGAAAGTACCAAAATTTGTGATATTGAAATCGTAAATATATCAAAAGATTTCAGAGAAATATTCCTAGATAAAAAGCAAGAAAAAGAAAAAGATAATTCAAGTGCTAATTTAAATGTTAGTAAAATAATAAATATATTTGATTATTATTTAAAATTAATATTTGAATATGTTAAAAAAGATATCCAAAAATATCAAGAAAAAAAAGAGTTAGAAGGAAAAAAAAAGAAATTGGATAATATATTTAAAGCTAATGAAGATATACAAAAAGAAGATTTAGCATCAGCAATAAGATTATTTATAACTTTAGTATTATACAGAGAAAAAGAAAAAGATAAAGATAAAAAAATTAAAACAAATAAAAAAAATATTTGTGATTATATGAAAAGCAAAGATTTATGGAATTCATCTTTATATAATGATACTACAAAATTTCAAGAAAATTTAAAAAAAATAAAAGAATCAGACATAAAAATAAAGGAAATATTGTATTTTTATTATTATTTAGTAGATAATAAAGATGAAGGATTTGCAGTCGAAGTTGAAAAATATATAAAAGATAAAGAAGAAGAAGAAAAAAAACAGAAAAGCAATGGAACAAATATAACAATAGAAAAACCAGAAAAAGGAGGAAACCAAAGCTCAGATGAAAGCTCTGATGTCAGTGATGAAGACAGTTCTAACTCTGATAATTCAAAGAAGAAAAATAAAAATAAAAAAAAGAATAAGAATAAGAATAAGAAGGACGACGATTCAGAAAGTGAAAAAAGTAGTGAAGAATCAGATGATGATGACTCAGATGAAAAGAATAAGGTGAAGAAAAAGAAAAAAAAGAATAAAAATAAAGACAATTCCGATTCCGATTCTGATAATTAATAATTATTTAAAAAATAATATTTTTTATTATAAATTCTAAAACTATTATTGTCAACTATTTTATTTTAATAGTATTTCACTTAAGTCATTCAATTTAAGATGATTTTAATTATAAAATTTATTTTATCATTATTGTTTATTTTAAAATGGGGATTGGGGATGGGGGATTGGGGATTGGGGATTGGGGATTGGGGATTGGGGATTGGG
>Ga0247611_10005699_pt1 | contig 16290 bp, 15 predicted proteins | sample 177DNAGHGhighgp2_FD_192422 | JGI IMG/M metagenome (GOLD analysis project Ga0247611, IMG submission 192422) | Sheep rumen microbial communities from Palmerston North, Manawatu-Wanganui, New Zealand - 1770 DNA GHGhigh gp2 | ecosystem: Host-associated > Mammals > Digestive system > Stomach > Rumen... | reverse complement strand
GGTACCAAATGAAACTGAATACTAATTCGAATTCGTACATTATTATATATAGTGCGATACTCGTGGTCATCGTGGCCTTCCTGCTGGCATTCGTCTATCAGGCATTGAAACCGATGCAGGACGCCAACGTGGCCCTCGACGTGAAGAAGCAGATTCTCTATTCGCTGAACATCCGCAATCTCGACGGTGCAGAGGCAGAAGCCAAGTATGCCGAGGTGGTGAAGAGCGAGGAGGAGCAGAACGGTCTGAAGGTCTATCAGTGTGAGATTGACGATCAGGACATCCTGGTGGCTTCGCTGAAAGGTATGGGCCTTTGGGGCGGCATCAGCGGCTATCTTGCCATCGACGAGGATGGTAAGGTCTATGGTGCCTACTTCAACCATGAGAGTGAGACGGCAGGCCTCGGTGCTGAGATCAAGGATTCTCAGGCCTGGCAGGAGAAGTTCATCGGCAAGAAGATTTTCGATGAGAACGGAAAGGTGATCCTCTCTGTCGTGAAAAAGGTAGAAGACCCGCAGACGCAGGTTGACTGTGTGACTGGTGCTACACTGACGTCAAACGGTGTGGATGCCATGCTGAAAGACTGTCTGAACAGTTTGAAGCTGGAGACAGTCGTGACAGATACGGTAGGTGTTGATTCTTTAATTGTGGAGGAGTAGACTATGGCATTATTCAGTAAACAAAATAAGGAGGTATTCTGCAATCCGCTGAACCTCGACAACCCGATCCTGATTCAGGTACTGGGTATCTGCTCGGCATTGGCCGTGACTTCGCAGTTGAAGCCTGCCATTGTGATGGGTCTGGCTGTGACGGTGATTACCGCTTTCTCGAATGTGATCATCTCTATCATCCGCAACACCATCCCTAACCGCATCCGTATCGTGGTGCAGCTGGTGGTTGTGGCTGCGCTCGTGACCATCGTCTCTCAGATTCTGAAGGCTTTCGCCTACGATGTGAGCGTTCAGCTCTCTGTGTATGTCGGTCTGATCATTACCAACTGTATCCTGATGGGTCGCCTTGAGGCGTTCGCCATGCAGAACAAGCCCTGGCCTTCGTTCCTCGACGGTGTGGGCAACGGTCTTGGCTACGCCATGATCCTGGTGATCGTAGGTGCCGTGCGCGAGTTCCTCGGACGTGGTTCGCTGCTGGGCTTCCAGATTATCCCTGATGCCTGCTACGACTTCGGCTACGTGAACAACGGTATGATGACGATGCCGGCCATGGCGCTGATTCTCGTGGGTTGTGTGATTTGGGTTCATCGTGCTTACTTTTATAAGGAGAAATAAGATATGGAACACGCAATATCATTACTTTTCAGGTCGATATTTGTCGACAATATGATTTTCGCTTTCTTCCTCGGCATGTGCTCCTATCTGGCAGTGTCGAAGACGGTGAAGACCTCACTGGGACTGGGTCTGGCTGTGACCTTCGTGCTCACCGTGACTGTTCCCGTGAACTATCTGTTGCAGACCAAGGTGCTGGGTCCCGACTGTCTTGTTGAAGGCGTCGACCTCAGCTATCTGTCGTTTATCCTCTTCATTGCCGTGATTGCCGGTATGGTGCAGCTGGTGGAGATGACGGTCGAGAAGTATTCACCCTCGCTCTATGCTGCCCTGGGTATCTTCCTGCCGCTGATTGCCGTTAACTGTGCCATCATGGGTGCTTCGCTCTTCATGCAGCAGCGCATCCTCATGGATCCCAGCAATTCGCAGGCTATCACCTCTATCTGGGATGCCATCGTATATGGCTTCGGCTCAGGTATCGGTTGGGCACTGGCCATTGTGGCAATGGGTGCCATCCGTGAGAAGATGCAGTATTCAGATGTGCCCAAGCCCCTGCAGGGCCTCGGCATCGTGTTTATCACCGTCGGCCTCATGGCTATGGCGATGATGTGTTTCTCTGGCTTAAATATTTGATAAGGTATGGCACAGTTTATAGCATATAGTATAGGAGTATTCCTCCTGGTTATCATCCTTCTGGTGATTATCCTGCTCGTAGCGAAGAAATATCTTTCGCCCTCGGGCAATGTGAATATCGTGATCAACGGCGACCGTACCATCAACGTTCCCCAGGGTGCCTCGCTGATGTCGACACTCAACGAGAACGGCGTTTTCCTGCCCTCAGCCTGCGGTGGCAAGGCATCTTGCGGACAGTGTAAGGTGCAGGTGCTCGAAGGCGGTGGCGAGATCCTCGACTCAGAGAAGCCTCACTTCTCGCGTAAGGAGATCAAGGCTGGCTGGCGTCTGGGCTGTCAGTGTAAGGTGAAGGGCGATCTGAAGATCCATGTCAACGAAAGCATCCTTGGCGTCAAGGAGTACGAGTGTACCGTTATCTCCAACAAGAACGTGGCTACGTTCATCAAGGAGTTCAAGGTGCAGCTCCCCGCTGGTGCCCACATGGACTTCCTGCCTGGCTCTTACGCTCAGATCAAGATTCCTGCATTCGACTGCATCGACTACAACTCGTATGACCGTGACCTGATCACACCGGAGTACGTGCCTTCATGGGAGAAGTTCAAGATGTTCGACCTCAAGTGTAAGAACCCAGAGCCCACGATCCGTGCCTACTCAATGGCCAACTATCCCGCAGAGGGCGACGTGTTCATGCTCACCGTTCGTATCGCTACGCCACCGTTCAAGCCCGACCGTTCAGGCTTCATGGAGGTGAACCCGGGTATCGCCTCGTCATACATCTTCTCACTGAAGCCGGGCGACAAGGTGATCATGAGTGGCCCTTACGGCGACTTCCATCCGCATTTCGACTCGAAGAAGGAGATGATCTGGGTCGGTGGTGGTGCCGGTATGGCTCCGCTGCGTGCACAGATCATGCACATGACCAAGACGCTCCACACGAAGGATCGCGAGATGCACTACTTCTATGGTGCCCGCGCCCTCAACGAGGTGTTCTATCTCGACGACTTCCTCGGCCTGGAGAAGGAGTATCCCAACTTCCACTTCCATCTGGCTCTCGACCGTCCAGATCCCGCAGCCGATGCTGCAGGCGTGAAGTACACCCCGGGCTTCGTCCACAATGTGATGTACGAGACCTATCTGAAGGACCACGAGGCTCCCGAGGATATCGAGTACTACATGTGCGGTCCTGGCCCGATGTCGAAGGCCGTTGTGGGCATGCTCGACTCTCTCGGCGTAGAGCCCGAGTCCATCATGTACGACAACTTCGGCGGCTAATCCCCCGACAGTTCAGCTCATAACAATAATCCCCGTCCCTTCATCAGAGGCGGGGATTATTAGTTTTATCAAAGCAGCGTGCTGAGGTTTTGCTATGAAATGCAATGTATCCATTTAGCGGCGGAGGAGGCTAATCCTTTCGACAGTTCACATAAAGAAAATTATCTTCTTCATTGTATTTCTTCTAACGCTCCAGTTTCTGAATCAATGATAAACCCACGAACCACTATATCCTTCGGCACAAGCGGATGGGTCTTGATGGTCTCAACGGTCTTACGGACGGAGGTCGGGGTGTTCTTGAATCCCTCCAGCCACTGGTCGAGGTCAATGCCACACTTGCGGATGGTGTCGAGCGTTTCATCCGTCACGCCACGGGCAATCATCTCGTGGTGGAAGTGGTTATAGTTCATGTGGCAGGCTCCGCAATGCGAGTGTGCCACCACCATAATCTCCTGTACGCCCAGCTCATAGATGGCGACTATCAGGCTTCGCATAGCTGAATCGAACGCAGAGATAACCAGACCTCCAGCGTTCTTGATAATCTTCGCGTCACCATTCTTCAGACCGAGAGCTGCAGGCAGCAGTTCTGTCAGTCTGGTGTCCATACACGAAAGCACAGCCAGTTTCTTGTCTGGGTACTTGTCGGTCAGATACTTCTCGTAGCCTTTTTGAGCCACAAATGTCTTGTTGTATTCAATAATCTGGTCTATCATATCACAAAAACATATTAAAACTGCGTGTAAAGGTACGAAAAAAATGAGAATATTTCGTAACTTTGTGCCAAATTATTACGATACTTTAATGATTTGACTGTAGCTTCAGCCATGAGTTACCTTTGAACGAGAAAGATGAAGGTAACACTTTAGAAACGAGAGGACTTACATATTCCTACACATTTCTCACCAAACCAAAGCGCTCGACCCATGGTCGCTTCGCCTCTGCGAAGAACGCTCATCTAGGGTGCAAAGATACAAAACAAATTCCTTCTTGCCAAATGGTGTCATATATTTTTTTCAAGTTTATTGCGATATTCATTTTTATAGGGATACAAACTACTCTGTTCGGTCACTCCAACGAACAGAATCCTGTCTGCCATTTCACATACATATCTGTTCCTAGTCATTGCAGTCATCTTTGACTGGCGGATGGCAGTACTAACGGAGATTATCAATAGACGGTTCTGAGCCAACGGCTCTTTTAGTTCGTCAGGAATAACCTTATACATCTTTCGTGCAAGCACAATGATAATGGGCTGACTGCCTTTCAATAGGAAATGAAGCACGTCTTGCTCCAACTTGCTACTGAAACCGCTGACCACACACTCCCCTCGATTGCGCATCTCTGTTGCCCAGTCATACACTTGCAGCACCGTTTCCGAAGAGATGGTGCTCGATGCCAAGAAGGCAACCTTCTTCAGTTGCAACAGCTCCTGATTGCCAAGATACTCCACTTTCATTGTCTCTCAATTAAGCTTCTGCATCGTTTTCAACAATTTCCCAGTGACCACTATAACCACTGCCGACATATTTAATATGAGTGAGTTTTGCAATATGACGTTTGATGGTCGCAAGTCCTTTTTTACTTGTTCTTGCTAATTCTTCTGTAGTAACTTTAGGATTTTTCCTAATCTGTTCTTCTATCCATATATCAAGTGCATCACCTTGAGTGCCACCTTGAGTATCACCTTGAGTATCATCTTGAGTATCATCTTGAGTATCATCTTGAGTGACACCTTGAGTGACACCTTGAGTGACATCTTGGGGGACATCTTGAGGGACATCTTGGGGGACATCTTGAGGGACATCCACGGTAGAAGGTACGATTACTTCAAATGCAGTCAACTTTGACACATCGAAAACAGCCTCCTTGTTGCCATTATCAAGCAACATATCCTGCACACGTCTTATACCTTGGTTGAACATATTGACATACTTCATTTCCTTCATGGCTTCCGCTATAATAGGATTGCGATAGTCGTTTACATTGGGAAAATTCTCAGGACGTGCTTCACCATATAATCCTCCAGCGTTCATAATTTCAATATGGTCGTCAAACTGATATAGCCGGATTGGCATATTCGATTGATAGTCACGATGCATACAGGCATTCATCATCAACTCACGCAAAGCATTGTTGGGATAATTGATGACGGTCTTCTCACGGAACAGACTCACAGCGACGGGTCTTTGCGTGATAACAGCATCACTGACAAAGGATTCCAATGCAGGCAGCAACTGGAAAAGCGGGCCCTGAAAACGTTTCTCGTTCAACACCTCTCCACCAATGGTCTTGCCTGCAAAGCGTACAAATTGAACGTATGCCCCTGGCAGATAATACCGAGGATTTTTCCCAAACAAGATAAGAGCTGCGTATGTAGGGCAACCATGAATGCGGTCATACAAACGGACTGAAGCCAATTGCTCCTTGATGTCCCGTTTGTCATCAGCCAACACTTCTGGGGTTACTGCAGAAGGCAGATACTCCTTCTTAATATACTCCAGATTCAAGTCATCCAATGTTGAGCCAAGACATGGTGTAGCATCAAAGGTAGCCATATAAGCCATGCGTCGCTCCGTCAATATCCGTTCTTCCGCTTCACTGGCTATGTCACGTCTGGGACCGATACGCACGAATACCCTTCCACGATACCGCACAGGAGGCAGCAGCGAAGGGGAAACCTCTGCTACCAGCAAATCACCATCAGGAAACTCCACCCGCTCTACCGTCATCACAGGTAATGGCAGGATGTTACCATCAGAGCGAATGCCAGAAATCTTTTTCAGCAGAGCATCGTCCACTTTCAGTCCCGACAGTCGTCCATCGTCATAGGCACCTATCAGCAGATAACCCTTCTGACGAGAGTCTGGCAAATCATTAGAAAAGGCACAAATGGCTTCACAGAATTTATCCATATTCGTAGTGGAGACCGTTCGCTCCACCCGAAAATTCTCCGTGCTATGCAGCAATGCCTGTATTTCTTCTTTAGATATCATACTCTTCTTTCTAGAAATAGGGTCAAATCCAAAATCATTCTTTATTTTGCAGTTCAAAAATAGCTTTTTGCTTTTCTATCTCCCGTTGCAATTCCTCTTGCGAAGGCAGAAAGGTCAGATATTTTGAGGCAAACAGTTGCTTGCTGTCGTGAAGCACAGAATAGCGGGCGATGTCCTCACTTGTCTCAGAACACAGTAGAAGTCCAATGGTGGGGTTGTCACCGTCAGTGCGTTTCAAATCGTCAAACATCCGTACATACATATCCATCTGTCCTACATCTTGGTGCGTCACTTTCTGTGTCTTCAAGTCTATCAAAACATAACATTTCAGCACCACATTATAGAAGACAAGATCGATGAAGAAATCGCCTGCATCTGTTTTTATATGATATTGCTCAAACATAAAGGCAAAGCCTCGTCCCAATTCCAGCAAGAACGCTCTGAGATGCTTAATGATAGACCTTTCAAGGTCGCTTTCCGTGTAGTCACTGTTTGATGGCAGTTGCAAGAACTCTGCCACTACAGGGTCTTTCAGAAATCCTCTTGCATCCTCCTGTAGCGGTGCTGTCAATGTTTGCATTTCAGCAATAACAGCCTCTTTCTTAGGTGATTGCAGCAGACGATGATAATACTGTGAGCCAACATTGCGTGCCAAAGTGCGAACACTCCACATCTCTCGTGATGCTTCCTTCACGTACCAGTATCTGGCATCGTCACTTGCAACTGAGAGTAATGTACGGAAGTGAGTCCACGTAAGATTTGGCACTCGCGAGTACCAAATCTCTAAATCACTGAAACACAGATAGAACTGTCTATATGCTCTCAAGTCACGAGGCGTATATCCTTTGGCATAAGTCCTGCATAAATCTGCAGAAAGCATATTGATTATCTGCGCTCCGTATTCTGCCCTTTTCTCTCCTCGCTGTTCCTCTTCTACGATGCGTTTCCCCACTTGCCAATAAGTGAACACAGTTATGGCATTCACATTTTGATATGCCTTTTTCAGTCCACTCTCTACAATGTCTCTGACATCATTGATGAGACCCGACATCGTTGTCTGTATTGTATTCTTATCGTCCATATCGTTTGCAAAATTACACATTTCTATTATTATAAACTAATCACAGGCCAGTGCATGATTTTAAACTCACGCAAATTTTGCCTGACTTGCGACAAGTCATAACATGTAGAACTTATAAATATATTTACTCCTGCCATAATTCTTGCTTTATAAAAACATATCTTTTCGAGTTACCCACTCGCTCGACCTAAGGTCGCTTGGCTCGTCCAAGAAGTGTATTGCAGTTACCCACTAACTTGCGAGAGTTAATCAGTAAATAAAGTATATTAACTTTTGTTTCTTAAATCTTCTTTTTGTAAGTATTAAGCAAAAATTCATTCAGTTTCTCTATCAAATTATCAGGTGTTAGTAGATCTTTGGGAGAACTGCCAACAACATAAGGGATATATTTCTCGTTACTCAACTCAGACAAAATATTCGCTTTTTGATTGCCTTTCCCAGAGTGATGATATATTTGCCCTATAACTATAACATGATATTTTGTCTGACCTTTTTGGAGTGACTTGAAAATATTACCATTTTCTAACCTCGTATTATTATAGAAATCCACATCCCAATCAGTAGTATCTACTCCTATTTTTGCAAAATATGAGTTCAATTTACGTCTTATTTCTGATTGGTCAGAGACTTCTCCTAAGATGCAAATATTAAATGGTTTAATAATATCTATTTTTTCTAACGACAATTTTTGAGACTTCGTCCCTCTTGAAAGGATATCTAAATTCGTTTTATATTGCTCAATTATTATTTTAGCATCAGCTAATTCAAGTTCTATGAGTTCTCTTTTAAGTTTCTCATCTTTCAATTCTGAGATTGATTTTTCCCATTCAGAATAAAGTTCACTGTATTCTTCTTCTGCTTTTGTTAGTTTCTCATCATTCTTTATCTTTTCTTGAATTTGCAGTTGTTGGCTTTGTATGAATTTCATTAAGTTATGTTCATAAATGGATTCAAAATTGTCCAAATCCATATCATTCAATTTCTTAAAGAAATCATAGTAGCAATTAGGCGAAAGTATGTAAAAGCGAACAGTCTCTTCACTTTTCACTCTTTCTAAGTATTGTTTTCCTGCTTTTAACTTATAGTAATTCTCGGCCTTAAAGTCTTTATCGTCTTTTATCTCAACAACAATCGTTTCCCTTTTGGTTCTCAAAATAAAATCGGGGAAGAAACCATAATAATAGCCATCTTCTTTCTGATATGCTATACAAAAGTACTTGCTTTCACTCTTTCCGTTTTTATACCACCATTGCAGATAATCGTCACACTTTTCCATCCCTGTAATGAAATTTTTCTCAGGTGTAGACAGTTCCGACTTTCCATTCTTATCTTTTTTTGCAATAAAACATCCTGCATCTTCTTGCTTCAAAATGGATTTTACACTTGGTCGTATTTCCTCATAATCAGAGAAAATATCAACAGAATTTGGAATCTCCCAATTATCATTTGTTGTTATTTCGTCTTTCTTTGTGGGGAGGTTTTTATACAGTTCTTTCGCATCCTCAATTACTTGATTAAAATGAAAATTGTTATTCTGACTGCCACTCATAACAATTCTTTGAATGACATCATCATCGGAAATGTTTACCACATTTTTAAACCAACTGCGTATAGACGTCTTCAAGATATTTTGTGAACGTGCAATCTCATAAGGAGCAACCATTTTCCGGATAAAGGTATCATAGCTACTTTGTATCTCAGCCTTACTTTTCGTAATTTGCTTTTTATCTTTAAACTGGACTTCTTGCTCTCCACCTTTGTCTAATTCCGTAACTGTTGCGCTCAACTTTATGGTTTTCAATATTTGAGTAACATCCGAGTTTATTTTATTCTTTAGGTCATACTCATTTGCTGCTTGATTGAACACTGTTTTAAAGTCACCAGACAATCTGGTAAGTTCCCTTTTACGACGAATATGCTCACTAAATAGATGGGGCCTCGAATTATATATATCATGGTCAATTGTCAAGCGTTGCTGACTTACATAGTCTTTTGCCAAGTCTTCAACTATAGTAAAATTGTCAGATGCTGTATATACATAACCATAATTAAGTTCAGGTTTGTCATCATAATGCGTTTGCTCTGGCATACGCATTATGCGGCCTAAGGTCTGAATATTAAACTCATATCTCTCATTGTTCCATTCACGCTGTAAGAACAAAATGCTTGCTCTGGGACAATCCCACCCAAGCGCGATTGCTTCTTTAAAGATCAGCACTTCAACAGGACTGTCGTTCAGTTCAACTTCCTCCTTATTTCTATGGTCCTCTGAAAGCCAAAGAGCAACTTTCCCATTTTGTACGGTTAGCCCTTGTTCACTTAAGAATCCTATAATTTCATCTTCTGGATTGATAACATCATTGGCTCTTTTGTTGGGAATTTGAATTAGTAATAGCGGATTGATATTTTTACCAAGGCTTCTGTATGCCGTCTGCAATTGCGTGCGTTTCCTTAATGCTAATTTCAAAATATCTTCATTACTTTTAATATTAGAAGGCTTCTCGTCATTTATGCGTACTTCTTTCTTTATCATTCCTTCTTCAATTACCTCTCGCAAAGGAATATCTATCAAAGTGCCCGAAGTGTTTTTAGGTGTAGCTGTCACTTCTATTATTAGCTTAGGACTAATAATGTCTATCAGTTCTTTCGATTTGTCTGTACTCGCATTTCGATGGCTTTCATCTATCAGCAATACAATAGTGTTTCCTATGTCTTTTGTATTTTCAACAACTGATTGAAGATTCCAATTTTGTTCATTTTCCACACGGAAGAGGGAGTTCTCCTTGTTGATGCTCTCCCAGTTGATGAACATAATTTGGTTCTGCTCAATTGTATTGTCGTTCAAATCTGTATTAGTAATACACTCGAGCAGTTGTTCGTCTTCAAAATATCTTGATAGGCTGTTAAGGCTTTGCTCATGCAGATTATTTACGGAAATCCAAATAAACGAGAATGACATATTTGGATTATCTTTTACCGTCTGTGTCAGGGCCTGTGAAACCATATAGGTTTTTCCAGAGCCTGTTGGGGCCTTGAACACAATAGTTCCGCTGTCACGATATTCATCTGTTAACAACTCTTTTGCTGCATTAGCAAGTTTATTGATATACTTTTTTTGATATTGTATTTCTTTCATTTTTTCTTCATTTTTGAGATTTTACGATATACGTTTATTATAGCCTCTGGTATAGGTTTAACAGAGAATTGTATATTGAGCCTTGCAAAGTCTTCTGCATCATAAGTATGATCATAACTAAAAACATAGATTACGGTCTCATGTTCAGAACGATGAGTATTTAGATATTCTATACAATTACTTATGCTATCCTCATCATAGATAATGGCCATTTGCTTTTTCCCATTTTTGAACACGGAATAGTCTGACTGATTATCCCTTTCTCTAACTTTCTCAAAGCAATCTTCTGCTACACAAAGAATCTCTGTGCTACGATTTACTAATTCCCGCTTGTCATTGTCAGAAGTTACAACAGGAACAAAAGTTTGGGTATAATATTTCACGTTTGCAGGAATTCCCTCAACATTCGAGTATCCTTTGATAACCTTTTCAATTCTTGGATAGGTAACTTCTGTACAAATTTGATTTTCATTATTTGTGCAAAGAATGAATTTTCTATGGCCACCGTCTTCTTTATTTAACTTTAATACAGCATGACCAGTAGTTCCACTCCCTGCAAAAAAATCAAGTATTACAGAAGTTTTCTTGCTAGCCAGATATGCTAACCTATATATTAAAGATGTCGGTTTAGTATATTCAAACACCTTTTCTCCAAACAATTTGTCAATTTCCTTTTTGGCATTGTCATTAGAAAAAGTATTATCTAACAAATCTAATGTGGAGGCATTTTTCGTTCTTTCTGATTGTTCTATATAATAATCCCCATTTTCATCCTTTTTTATCTTTGCATCTTGATAGGTTTTTGTATAAATTCTTGCACCCTTCTTTGTCCTTTTAACAACTATAAAGCCATTGGCTAGTCCAAAATCATACAACTCCCTTGACCATCTCCAGCAGAAATCACTAGAAGGATTGCGTTGTTGCCTACTAATCATCTCTTCATGAGACACTCCTCCGGGTCTAAAAATCTCTCCATCCAATTCTATTTCATAGTCCAAAGTTGCAGAATACTGTATAGAACTATAGTCTAATGTTTGACTTAGTTTGAATTTTCCCCGACTTTCGACATACTCATCCTCGTGTTTATATTGCTTGTCGATAAGATCTAATTGTTTGAATGTCCTCCCTTTATTCTTACAATAGACTAAAACAAAATCATTATTATTCGCCACGACATTTGTTGTTTTACCTGCTTTCTTTGTTATTCGTGGTAATGCCGCGATATAATTCTTTTCTCCAAAGATAGAATCACACAATAATTTTAATTGAGCAAATTCATTCTCGTCAATAGATATAAAAATGACACCATCATAAGTTAAAAGATTTCTCGCAAGGCGTAATCTTTTGCTCATAAATGACAGCCACTTGCTATGTCGATACTTGTCATTCTCATCTACCCAACTATCGTTATATTTCCATTCTTTCTTTTTTCCAGTATTATAAGGAGGATCAATATAAATTACATCAATACTCTTTTTGTGTGTGAAACTTAATGTGTACAAAGAATGATAGTTATCTCCTTCAATAATAATATTGTAAGGCAAAGCCTGGTCACATATGATTTCTCGTGAGTGGTCCTCTTGTAAGAGTGGTAATTCTGTCTCACAGCGTTTAGCGACATCCTCTTCCTTGTCTTCCCAAACAAGCCCATATCGCTCTTTCTCTAGCTTTTGTATTTTGTCAATCAACTGCTCTCTTGAAAAGCTATCATATTTTGATTTACTCATATTTCTTTGCTATTTTTAGTCTTTTACCAAAAAGTCTATTGCCAAATTCACCATAAGAGCCGATACTGCAACACTCCGTTTCGCATTTGTATCATTAAGAGACTCTTTTACATTTGAAGCAAGAAAGTCCGTAGCAATATGCAGGGTGTGTTTCGTCAACTCTACTTCAGACTTGTTATTTAATATATTATCTATGGTCTGCAAGGCCAGTACTGAGGCACGTGCATCTGCAAACCTCTTATCGTCAGGGCTGATTATTTCTGCAATAGAGAGTGCATACTTGATTACTTTCAGAAAGTTTCCTACCGTAAACAAATTATTGCCCTGTGAATACAAAACATCATTTGTTTGATATTGTCTTGGTTGAACAAGCGTATGGTAGGCATTCTCGTAAGTATGATGAAAATCATCACTAATATATCGCATTTTCTCATTAAAGAGAACATTCATGCATGCTTGAGCATAAACCAATAAAACATCATCAGGTAATTGCTCCAAGGTAGAAGGCTTTCGAATAGTCTTGATTCCCATCAAAGAGTATATCCTTTCCATCTCCATATTTGCCTTTTCATGGAACTGACCGATTCTCAGATTTTCACAATTCCGGCAATAGTACTCAATAGCCTTACGGTCACGTCTCATAAATGAAGTGTAGAGACTATCGTATGCTATCTGCATATTGTCGTATTGGCTTGTATAATTATAATTCTGTATCATTTGTCTATTTCGTTGGTGTTATGAGGTTTCTTATATCCACATCCAAAACACTTGCAATCTCATTCAGTTGCTGTATAGACGGCTGCACCTTATTGGCACACCACCTGGAAACGGTATTCTCTGACTTGCCCAGTTGTTCTGATAGCCAGCGGTTGGTCTTTCCTTGTTCTGCAAAGGCTGCTTTCAGCCGATTTAGCATCACATTCTGTTGATTGTTCGACATAATTCAAGGATTATTTTGCTGCAAATATACAAAACTTTTCCCATATTCATTGAAATAAATAAAGAAATGTGGCTATTTTATATCAAAAATAGATATAATCGTCAATAATTCACCTTGTATCTTCATCGAATCATTCAAGTTCACTTCAATGTTTTTTTATATTTGTCTGTCTGTTCTACCACTTTATGTATAATCTGCACTAACAGCATCATGTATTTCTCCAACTTACATACAAGCGCCATCGCTCTATGTTCTGAAAAATGACACTTTAGTTCCTTTAACGTTTGGTTATAGTTCTTTGCAAGCAAAGCGTCCAAAGGCCGAGCGGTTACCTACCATACGGAACTGAGCATGAAAGTCGCTTCGCTCGGCCTTGCCGCTTTGCACAGCAAAGAACTTGGCATAATATTCATGTTGACTCTTGTCGAATATCACCACATGAAAAGGCTCTCCAAATATTCGTGCTTTGATGAATGCTGACTTGCAGCCACTTTACAGACAAATGCCGTCAGAGGTCATGTTTCCGTGAATGCATGAGTTCATGAATGTATTGAATTATCAATATTTCCACTACTTGAAGCACTAAAGTTTCAGGTCATTAGAATGTCAAACCGTCAAGGAACTAAATTGTCAACAGTTGAATGCATTAGTGATTTGATGGTTCGGTACTTCAATGCCTTGACGAATTATTGAATTGACAAATCGTTGAATCTACACATTTATCCAGATATTCATTTCTTTAGAAAAAAGTTTATATAGCTATTATACATGGGCTCATGATACCCCTTTTGCTGAAGACCCAGAAGTCTATATTTGTCATACGATGGCAATCTTTTGTCGTGACTTTGGCTATCCGGCTCAAGATGTACTCCAACTGAATGATTTCTGGAACGAAGTTTATGTCCGCTATCAGCATTTTGCCACTCAGGATCCAAACTATAATTATCCTAGGATTTAATCAAACAAATATGTTGATACAGGAACTCATTCTGATCTGTTTTAGTGTGAAAAAACCTCAGCGGGCTTTTGAAGCGGGCTGAGGTTTTGCTATGATATGCAATGTAGGTTCATTTAGCGGTGGCGGAGGCTAATCTGTCGTCGCGGGGTTTGGGGAATAGTTTCATCATTTGCTTACGGGTTGAAGGTTTCCTAATAATCGCGGTATTGACTTCGTCGAAATCGCTGGCTCTCGGCAATGATTATGCAAGCATATCATTGCTCTCGAAGTAATCACGATATTCCTGGCAGGAGAACGAGGGGCAGGCTTTGTGGACGCCTTCGAGTTCGCAGTGGCCTAGGATCTCGGCATCGGGGTAGTCGATCTTCAGGGAGCGGAGCAGGGCGATGAGGGCAGCGCGCTGGGCTGGAGTGCGGGTGTCGGCGGGGCGGCCTTTCTCGTCCAAGCCTCCTTCGTAACAGATGCCGATGGAGTGGGCGTTGTAGTGGCGGGCGTGCATGCCGATCTCGTTTTCGTCGCGGGTCTGGAATACCTGACCGTCTTTTTCGATGAAGTAGTGGTAGCCGATGCCTTTGCCGTTGAAGCGGGCGTTGTGGCAGGCTTTGAGCATTTCAACAGTGAAACGCTGGTTGCTGCGGGTTGCAGAACAGTGAATGACAATAAGATTGATTTTACGGGTCATAAAATACGATTTTTTAGAGGTTATACCATTGGGTTGGCATGCAACTCTGGATTGCTACAGTTCCCAGAACTGTTGTAATGATGGTTGCAATGATTTGCAACACTTGCTTGATTGTTGACCATTTCAGTTTCATAAAGAGGCTTTTTATAGTAATACATTTTTTGTTCATTCATTTTCTCTGGCGCAGAGAAAACGAACCAAAAGAGACATCCATCCCCTCCAAGGCCTCCCCCTATATGGGGAGGATGCAACTGAAAAAAGCAGAGCTTTTTATCGGAGTTTTGGTATGACTCACAGAGCTTTCGCCCCTACGGGGTGAGTCATGGGGATGACGACTACGCTAGTCGCTGGTCTGGTCCTAGCAGTAGTGCCCTAAAGGGCACATACTGCTTCGGTGTTACGGGTTAGTCTGCTGAGACTGCTCGACGATCCAGTCCTCGAGAGGAGTAACCTTCTTGATGTACTTCTTCTTCGAAGGGTCGGACTCCTCGGGGGTGAGGTCGATCTTCTCCTCGACACCGTAGGTGCTCAGGGCGCACTGCTCCTTGAAGCGGCGGGAGGTGATGTCGTCGTCACCAGTGCCCTCGGGGCGGAAGCGGATGTGGATGGCCTTCACGTAGGTCGAGGCGTTCCACTTGCCTTCGAGCAGGGCTGCCCTGGTGATGCCCTCCTTAGTCGACTCGACGGTGGGGACGAAGGTGCCGAGGCCGTCGATCTTGACGGGGTTGCCCTGTGAGAGGAGCTCGGTGATACAGCTCGACATCTTGGTCAGTACGCCCTCGATGATGTCGCGACCGTAGATGCAGTTGTGGCCGGCCATGTGGTTGGTGAGACCGCGCAGGGAGATGGTCTGCTTCTCCTTGGCCTTGGGGTAGTACTTGCCGTAACCGGGGTTGTTGGCGTTGGTGTTCTTGCGAACGTTGATTTCGAATTGCGGATTCTTTACTGGCATAAGCTTTGAAAAATTTAAAAATGTAACAATGTAAAATTACCACAGGCTTGACTCGGAGTTTGTCGTAATGAAACTATGGGTTTCTCGTAATGAAACTACCCGTTAGTCGTAATGAAACTCTGACTCAGTTGGTACCGGGGCTGAGGTCAGATCCAGACTCTCTCGTTATCGGGTACAAAGTTACAACATTGCAGAACCCTATTGACACGTTATGCAACGCTAGCAGTGAAAAAAGTTAGAAATCATGTGGAATTTCTGTGATTCTGGTCCATTGGCCGTTAAAGTAGGTGGTCATCTGGAGTTCGCGGATTAGATTCCGGTAGATGGGTGAATTCTGCAAGACCTGCTGATTCTGCAGCTCTGGTGGCAGGTCGATGCAGTAATCCTCGCAGATGTACTTCACGGCCTGAGGGGGGAGCAGCCTGGCATGGAGGCTGACACCCATAGTCTCAAGGATGTGACGGCGGGATTTCAAGTACCGGCTGAAAGTGTAGCGGGAGACTCCAGCCAGTTCGGCGAGTTTCTTCTTGCTGATGAAAAGATGTTTGTCGTAGTAATTAACCATTAAAATTGAGTTTTAGTTTGTTGATTTTCAAAGAGATAGTCGACGAGGTCGATTTTGCGCTGCTTCTG
>Ga0247611_10005698_pt1 | contig 16291 bp, 10 predicted proteins | sample 177DNAGHGhighgp2_FD_192422 | JGI IMG/M metagenome (GOLD analysis project Ga0247611, IMG submission 192422) | Sheep rumen microbial communities from Palmerston North, Manawatu-Wanganui, New Zealand - 1770 DNA GHGhigh gp2 | ecosystem: Host-associated > Mammals > Digestive system > Stomach > Rumen... | reverse complement strand
GACACGGGGAGGTCAGGACGACGGTAAGGTACGATATTGAACGTGAAGAACTCCGCCAGACTGTCGACCGTCATCTGACGCACATCGGGTTCGTCAAGGTGGCGATGGATGAAGGTTGAGAGCGATGCCAGGAAACGGTTGGGCAGCGGTTGGCGGTAGACCTTATCGATAATCTCCGGCAACGAAAGACCCGTTTCTGTTTCGAAAGCATTTTTGATTTTTTCCAACAAAACACCCTTATAGAGATCATGCAGCAAACGCTTGCCAAGAGCCGCTCCACTACCCTCGTCGTCGAGGATATAACCCATCGCCGGCGTGTTCTGGACAATCCGCTGGCCATCATAAAGACAAGAATTAGCACCCGTACCTAAGATACTGGCTATCCCATAGTTATGACCACACAAGGCACGTGCTGCTCCGAGCAGGTCGCTATGCGCCTCGACGGTCTCGGCCTGAGGGAAGGCCTCACGCAGAACGTCAGCCATCACCGACTCGAGTTCAGGACGAACACCACTGCCATAAAAGAAGACAGACGAGACCTCAGAGGCATCGAATTGGGGAAGGAGTTCGGTACGGAGGATCTGGAGGATGGTATCGCGAGACTGATGGACAGGATTCAGACCTTGGGAGTGAAGAGTGAAGAGTGAAGAGTGAAGAATTGAGGGCTGAGAAGTGAGAACTGCCCAATCGGTTTTGGTACTGCCGCTATCTGCTATAAGTATCATATTTTTGACGTAATTTTTGATTTCAAGGTACAAAAGTAAGAAAAAAAGCGCTAAAACCATACGATTTCGGCAGAATATTACGCTTATTTACGAAATTCTTCGTAATTTTGCACGCCAAAGAGAAGGTAAAAAGATAGAAAATGAAAAAATATGTCATCATTATCATCCTCTTGTTGGGGATGACGCTGGAGGCCGGAGCCGTGTTGAAGGAGAAGAACCTCGACTCGACGCTGGTGATCCTGCGGTCGGAGCTGACGAAGTACTATCAGGAGCTGACCTCGCAGCGCGAACAGCGCAAGCAACAGCGCGAGGCCGTCTTCCAGAGTCTGACACAGACGATGAAACAGTCGAACCAGAACGCCCTGATGCTCTATTCGCAGAAGCAGGAGTATCTCTTCGACCTGACCTACGCCTGTCATCAGGCCACCGAACAGTACCAGCAGTTCCAGCGGCAGCAGCTGCCCTTCCGCGAGTTCATCAACAATACCAGCGGTGACATCGCCCGCTACGACAGTCTGATCAACAGTCTGTCGACCACCCCGTTGAACAGCCTCAGCGAACAGGCGAGGATCGACCGCAGCGTCTGTCTGACCCTCGCCACCGTGATCAAGCGCACGCTGGAGGACGACTCGCAGCAGATGGCCGACTACATCCGCATCTACGACATGACCGAGCAGCGGCTGAAGCACATGAACGACTACGCCCAGAAGCGTTACTACGATATTCAGACGAGCATCTTCGTGAACGGCGGCGACACCTATTTCGGCATCATCCGCAACTTCAGGCAGAAGTGGCAGATGATGAAAGAGGTGGTGACGAAGAAATACACCACCGACGAGGACAGCCAGAAGTCGGACTGGAACGTCTACTGGATCATCGGACTGTTTATGGCCATCGGCTTCTACGCCCTCATCGCCATCGGGCTGAACATGCTGGCCTTCCGCTTCATGCCCAAACGGCTGCATACTGAGGAGTTCCTGAAGAAGCGGTCGAGTATCATGTGGACCACCACAGCCATCACCCTGGCCATCATCATGGGACTGCTGCGGCACTACAGCGAACAGAACTTCTTCATCATGGCCAGCGGTCTGCTGGTGGAGTACCTGTGGCTGTTGGCCGTCATCCTCATCTCGCTGCTGCTACGCGTGAAGAGCGACCAGATACACAGTGCCTTCCGCATCTACGCCCCACTGCTGACGATCGGATTCGTCGTCATCACCTTCCGAATCATCCTCATTCCGAGTGAGCTGGTGAGCATCTTCTTCCCCCCTATCCTGCTGGGCTGTATGATCTGGCAGTGGCTGCAGGTGAGAAGGCACAACCAGAACATACCGCGCTCGGACATGTTCTATACCTACATCTCGCTGACGGTGTTCATCGCCTCGGCCATCTGTTCGTGGGCCGGCTACACGCTGCTGGCCGTACAGCTGCTCATCTGGTGGATCATGCAGCTCACCTGCATCCTCACCATCACCTGTATCTCAGACTACCTGAAGATGTACGAGAAGAAGCACGGCTTCGCTGACAAACCCGTCACCCAGACCTGGTTCCTGACGCTGATCCACAAAGTGGTGATACCCGTGCTGATCGTCTGTTCTGTCATGATCAGTATCTACTGGGCCGCTGACGTTTTCAACCTCAGCGACATGTGTAAGGGCATCTTCAACGAGAAGTTCATCAACCAGAAGAACCTCCAGGTGAGCATCGTGAAACTGGCCGTCGTCATCAGTTCGTGGTTCCTGTTCTCCTGGATCTCGAAGACCGTCCTCAGTCTGATGCGCCTGCATTTTGAAACGAAGGACCCGACAACGGCAGAGAGCAAGGCCGTGATGGGCAAGAACGTGGTGCAGCTCATCATCTGGGGTGTATGGCTGCTGGCGGCACTCGCCTACCTGCATATCAGCGTCTCCTGGCTGCTGGCAATCTCAGGCGGTCTCTCTACCGGTATCGGTTTCGCCTCGAAGGACATCATCGAGAACATCTACTACGGTGCCTCGCTGATGACCGGACGCATCAAGGTGGGCGACTGGATACAGGTGGACGGAACGATGGGTAAGGTGGCCAGCATCAGCTATACCTCGACGGTCATCGAGTCGCTCTACGGTGAGGTCATCACCTTCCAGAATGCCCAGCTCTTCTCGAAGAACTACAAGAACCTGACGCGCAATCACGGTTATGTACTCGTGGTGGTGCCCTTCGGTGTGGCCTACGGCTCGAACCTGAAGCAGGTGACGGAACTCGTAGAGACCGCCGTCAACGATATGCACCACAAGTGGATCGATAAGACGAAGAAGGTCAAGAGCGTGGTGTCAGAGATGGCCGACTCGAGCATCAACTTCAAGTTGTTTGTGTGGGCCGATGCGCCGAAACAGTCGTATGTGGTCAGCGACGTGCTGAAGTGCGTCTATGACACGCTGAACGAAAACGGCATACAGATTCCGTTCCCACAACGAGACATACACCTTATTAGTGAATAATTTGCTGCTGCAGTAGGAAATTTTTATAAAAAAATTTGGTGGATATAAATAAATTGCGTATTTTTGCAAAGCAAATATGAAGAGTAAAGCAACGATCATCGCCGGTCCCTGCGTCATCGAGTCTGAGCAACTCTTGGACACCGTAGCACGCAAGTTGGTGGAAATCAACGGGAAATACGGTACTGACATCATCTTCAAGGCATCGTTCGACAAGGCTAACCGCACGTCGATACGTTCGTTCCGCGGCCCAGGACTGGAGCGCGGACTGCAGATGTTGTCGGACGTCAAGGCGAAATTCGGTCTGCGGATCGTCACCGACATCCATGAAGCCTGGCAGGCAGCGCCCGCCGGGGAGGTGTGCGACGTGCTACAGATCCCCGCTTTCCTCTGCCGGCAGACCGACCTGCTCGTGGCCGCCGCCAAGACCGGACGCACGGTGAACATCAAGAAAGCCCAGTTCCTGAGCGGCAAGGACATGTGGTATCCCGTAGAGAAAGCCCGCGAGGCCGGCGCCAAGGAAGTATGGCTGACCGAACGCGGAAATATGATGGGCTACAATAATCTGGTGGTGGACTTCCGTAATATCCCGGACATGCTGGACATCGTGCCGACGGTGATCATGGACTGTACCCACAGCGTACAACGACCCGGTGGCAGCGACGGTAAGACGGGAGGCGACCGGCGGTTCGTACCGCAGATGGCGCTCGCCGCCAAGGCCTTCGGAGCCACAGGCTGGTTCTTCGAGGTACACCCCGACCCCGACCGAGGGCTCTCGGACGCCGCGAACATGCTGGAACTCGACAAACTCGACGGACTCATAAAACAACTGATCGGATGACTTCAAGAGACTACGCCATACAATGCATTAAGGACGAGGCCGGTGCCGTGCTGGGACTCATTCCCCAGCTGGACGAACGCTTTGACGAGGCGGTGGAACTGATGTACCACTGTACGGGCAAGATCATCGTCACCGGTGTCGGCAAGAGCGGACATATCGGTGCGAAGATCGCCGCTACCCTCTCGTCGACAGGTACGCCCTCGTTCTTCATCAACCCCCTGGACGTCTTCCACGGCGACCTCGGTGTGATGGCTCACGAAGACGTGGTGCTGGCCATCAGCAACTCCGGTCAGACCGACGAGCTGTTGCGTTTCATCCCGATGGTGCTGCACATGCAGATCCCCATTATCGGCATGAGCGGCAACCCCAATTCGCTGTTGGCCAAATACTCGACCTGTCACCTGAATGTGGGCGTAGAGAAAGAAGCCTGTCCGATGAACCTGGCTCCCACCAGTTCGACGATGGCACAGCTGGCAATGGGCGACGCACTGGCGATAGCCCTCATCGAGAAGCGCAACTTCCAGCCGCGCGACTTCGCCCAGTTCCATCCTGGCGGAGAGTTGGGTAAGCGACTGTTGACAACCGCCCAGGACGTAATGCGTTCGGACGATATGCCCGTACTGCCGCCGGAGATGCACCTCGGCGAAGCCATCATCCTGGTGAGCAAAGGCAAGCTGGGACTGGGTATCGCAGAGGTAGACCATCAGATCGTGGGTCTGATCACCGATGGTGACATCCGACGGGCGATGGAGAAATGGCAGGCGGAGTTCTTCGACAAGACGGTGAGCGACATCATGACCCGTACGCCGAAAACCGTCAGGAAGGACACGAAGATCACAGAAATTCAACGGATTATGAACAAATATAAAGTACACTCTGTGTTGGTCGTCGATGATGACAACCGCCTTCTCGGTGTCGTCGACCACTATGCGTGTATGATATAAGTATGAAAAGTGAACTAGTATGAAGATAAAGAAACTGATTTTCATGTTGATGCTCGCACTACCGATGGTGGTCGCAGCAGACTATCTGTTCAAGACACTGGATGCCAGAAACGGCCTTACCAGCAGTCAGATTAACTGTATCCTGAAAGACTCCAAGGGCTACATGTGGTTTGGTACGCCTGCCGGACTCTATCGGTACGACGGTTACGTGTTCAGGAATTTCCAGAGTGACTCGCAGGACGGCAACTCGCTGCCCAACAGTTACATCAACTCCATCCAGGAGACCCTCGACGGTAACCTGCTCGTGCAGACGGCCTCGGGCTACTGCGTATACCATCCGCAGACGGAGACCTTTGAACGCGACATGAAACAGTATTTCGCACGCATGGGTATTGAGACCATTCCGGCCATCGTCTATGTCGACCAGCACAAGAACCTCTGGGGTGTGATCCCCAACAAAGGCGCGGTGTGCTACAACATGCAGCAGCAACTGCTCTATGAATTCCCGAATACCGACGACGTGCACGGTGTACCGCAAGGCACGATGTGTGATATCAGCGAGTGTAAGGACGGTGCCATCATCGTCTACGACGACGGACGACTGGTGTGCTGTGACGTGATGAACCAGCAGCATACCGTCTGGGGCAATAACGAGATCGCAGAACGCAAGCTGAGGAAGACCAACTCGCTGAAAGCCTATGCCGACGAGATGGACAACATCTGGCTCTACGGTCAGGGCACCCTGTTCAAGTACAACAAGAGCACCAACGAATGGGATACGTCCATCGGTGAACGACTCGGTATGACCGGCATCGGTGTAGACCGCAACATCAACGGTATCATCGATGACCATAAAGGCAACCTCTGGATCGGTACCGACCAGCTGGGTCTGCTCCGTTACGACCTCGCCACCCATCAGATCGACAGCATCCATCCGGTGAGCATCAACAGCCGTCGGGTAATGAAAGACCACATCAGCATCCAGAGCCTCTATATGGACGATACCGACCTGCTGTGGGTAGGAACGGAGAAATCGGGTGTGGCCTATTCCGGCGAATACATCTACCGTTTCGGTACCGACCGCATCGGTGACATCACCGCCATCGCCCAAGCCGACAGCGGAAAGATCTGGTATGGTACCAGCGACAAGGGTGTCATCGGCTATCATGGACCGTTGGCCAGTCTGAAGGTGTCGTGTATGGCCATCACCCCCGACGGAAGCCTGTGGGTAGGTTCGAAACGCAACGGTCTGACACAGATCAAAAACGGTACGTCGACCATCTTCTCACTCGCCAAAGACAGTCTGAAAACGGTCATCGACGACCATATCAACGCCCTCTGCGTAGACAAGATCGGTAACCTGTGGATTGCCACCAACGGTGGTCTGCAGGTGTATAACCCCAGGATGAACTCCTTCTCACCCTACACCCGCGAGAACGGTAAGTTGCATACCAACAACGTGACCAGCCTCTTCTACAATAATAACGGCAAGAACAACAATCTTCTGATCGGAACGGCCGAGGGACTGGTGATCCTGAATATCTCCTCGACGGAGAGCAAACTCTGGACCGGAAACTCCAACAATATCAAGCCCTTCACCAATAACTACATCACGCAGATTTTCCAAGACTCCCGTAATCTGATCTGGGTAGGTACTCGCGAAGGACTGAATATTCTCGATATGGAGACCGACAACCTGATCTATCTGACCGAGAAGCAAGGACTCTGTAACAATAACATCTGCGGTATTGCAGAAGACAAGAACCACAATATCTGGGTAACGACGAGTAGTGGTGTGAGCCGTGTGGTGGTTCAGCGCAACCATGAGGACGGTACCTATAACCTGGGACTCTACAACTACACGACTGCCGACGGTCTGCAGAGCAACGAGTTCAACCACGGGGCCATCATCACCAAGAAAGACGGTAATGTGCTCCTGGGCGGTCTGTATGGCATCAACTGGGTTCTCCAGAAAAGCAACAGCGACAACGATGCCCTGCCCCGTGTGATGCTGACACAGTTCTACCTCGGTGAGGAAGAGGTAATGACCGGTCACAGTTACGGCGGTCGGGTACTGTTGAATCAGGCCATGAACGAGACCAGTAAGATCACTTTGGGACACGACCAGAACACCTTCACCGTGAAGTTCGGTGCAGGAAACTACAACCAGAGCGAACGTCTGCAGTTCATGTACTGGATGGAAGGTCTGGACGAAGACTGGAAAAACGGTAACGCCCTCGTTCACGGTGTCACCTTCCAGAACCTGAAGAGCGGTACCTACATTCTCCACGTCAAGGCTGTCAGTGCAGAAGGTGCGGTCAGCAACCAGGAGCGTACACTCACCATCACCATCGAGCACCACTGGCTGCTCTCCTGGTGGATGATCCTGGCCTACGTCATCCTTCTGGCCCTCATCATCTACATCTGGCGTATCGGCATGAAGCAGATCAAGGCCATCAAGGCCCGTAAGAATGCCGTCATCAACCAGTTGATGCGTCAGCGCGAGGAGATCAAGGCCGCCAGCGACGACCTGCGTCAGCCGATGGCCCGTATGACCTCTATCATCGGAAACCTGTCAGAGAAAGAGAAGACCCTTGAGGAGCGCGAGCAGTTGAATGCCCTCCACTCTCAGATGCTGCAGATCATCACACGTGTCAGCGATATGCAGACCAACCTTGAGCATCCTGAGGAGAAGGCCAAGACAGTGGTTCACGACCGTCTGGAGCTCAACGGCAAGGGTGAGATCGAACTGCCGGAGATAGCCAGCGAGGAACTCACCACAGAGATTTCGAGGTCGAGGGCCGCACTGGATGCACCGACCATGAAGTTCTCTGTCGTCATGATCGACGACAACGAAGACTTCCTGCGTTTCGCCACCGCCAGACTGAAGTATGTCTATGCGTTCCACGCTTACAACGACATCGAGAAGGCAGCCGATGACCTGATGGAGATGCGTCCAGACCTCGTCATCTGTAAGCAGGATATGCCGGGAATGACCGGTAGCGAGCTCTGTAACCAGCTGAAGATGAACACTATCACGCAGAAGACGAAGTTCGTGCTGATGACCGAAGGTGTTCTGACGCCTCAGGATATGCGTCAACAGAATATCACCCTCTCTGCCGACGACTATCTGTCGAAGCCGTTTAACATGCAGGAGGCTGTGATGCGCTTCAACAAGACCCTCGGTCTTGGACCGATCGAGATGGACAGCAACCTCATCGAAGGTGCTGAGACCCGTATGCTGGAGGACCGCAACGCCAGTATGACGACCGCCACAGAGAGTTATGACGATATGGGCAGCTATAACCCCGCCAACGACATCGTGGATGCCGACGATCCGATCAACAAGGTAGATACCACCATCAAGAAGGGACAGAGCGTGGCACCAGGTAACGAACTGGCTCAGCAGATTGAGCAGCTCACCGAAGAAGAGATGCAACAGGATCTCTCAGACTACTCGATGCTCGACATGATGGATCAGCAGTTGATGAAGAACATCGAACAGTATGTGATGCAGAACATGAGTCGTGGTCAGATCAGTCTCGAAGAGATGGCGGCAGCTATGGGTATGGGACGTGTACCGTTCTTCCACCGTGTGCGCAACCTGACCGGTAAGACGCCTGCGGAACTGATTCGCGACCTGCGACTGAAGCATGCATGTATCCTGCTGAAGCGCACGAATATCAATATGAGTGAGTTGTCGACGAACGTCGGCTTCATGACGGCTGAGAACTTCATCAATATCTTCAAGGAGAAATTCGGAATGACGCCGCTCGAATACAGACTCAAACACAGAAAGTAGAATTTGAGAAACTCTAAAATGAGAATTGTGAAAAATAATAAGTGGTGGCAGAGCATTCTGCCACTACTATTCACTATTCACTATTCACTATTCACTATTTCCGTCTCCGCCCAGTCCAGCGACTCCCTCATCGTCACGCAGATGCAGGAGATGGGGGTAGAGTTCTCGCAGGGGAATTCCGTCAAACTGCTGATGTCGGGCAAAGAGAAGTTTGCCGATATGTTTGAGGCTATCCGTAAAGCCAAGAGCAGTGTCCATCTGGAATACTTCAACTTCCGCAACGACTCCATCGCGTCATTGCTCTTCGACCTGCTGAGGGAGAAGCGTCAGGAAGGCATAGAGATACGGGCGATGTTCGACGGTTTCGGCAATGACTCGAACAACCAGCCGCTGAAGAAGAAACATCTGCAGAAACTTCATGCCGACAGTATCAACATCATCGAGTTCGACCCTATCCGTTTCCCTTGGGTGAATCATATCTGGCCGAGAGACCACCGGAAGATTGTGGTGATCGACGGTGAGACGGCCTATACGGGAGGTATGAATGTGGCCGACTACTACATCGTAGGTACGGAACAGGTGGGCGAATGGCGCGATATGCACTGTAGGATCGAGGGACCGGCCGTCAACGAGCTGCAACGCATCTTCGCCCGCATCTGGAAGAAAGCGACGAAGGAAGACATCACCGACAAAAAATACTATCGTGGCCATCCTGTCGGCGACAAGATGATAGGTATCATCAACCGCGAGCCCCGTACCACCAATAAGATCATGCGCCATTTCTATGTGCAGGCTATCGACGATGCCCAGGACTCCATCAAGCTCATCAATCCCTACTTTACACTCATCCCTTCTGTCAAGAAGGCCCTGAAACGAGCCATCGGACGGGGGGTCAAGGTCGAGATCATGGTCTCTGCGAAGAGTGATATCCCACTTACACCGGATGTCGTCTACCGCAATGCTCACAAGATGATGAAACGCGGCGCTCACGTGTGGCTCTACCAACCCGGATTCCACCATTCGAAGATCATGATGGTCGACGGTCGCTTCTGTACGGTAGGAAGTACGAACCTCGATGCCCGCAGTCTGCGCTTCGACTACGAAGAGAACGCCCTCATCGTTAATCGGGAAACGACGAAGGAACTCGATGACATGTTTGACAGGGACACACAGAAGAGCGTTCTGCTGACCGAAGAGGAATGGGACCGATTCCGTACACCTTGGCAGAAGTTCAGAGGGTGGTTCGGCAGTCTCCTAAGACCCTGGCTATGAGAAACACGACTATTTCCATCGCCAAAGGTATCGCCATCATCCTGATGGTCATTGCCCATGCAGAAGCTCCAGGATGGCTCTGTCAGTTTATCTTCGAGTTCCACATGCCCCTGTTCTTTATCACCGCAGGATTCTTCTTCTCCAAGAAATACCTCACCGACGAGGCCACCTTCGTCAAGAAACGCATCAAGGGACTCTACTGGCCCTTTGTGAAGTGGGCCGTCTTCTTCCTGATCCTCCACAACTGGATGTTCGACATCGGCATCCTGAATGAGGTCTACGGCAATGAGACAGGTGGTGTGCTGCATCCCTGGTCGGCACATCAGATGCAGCAGAACCTCTGGACCATCTTCACGGCAATGGGGGGCTATGATGCTTTCCTGTGTGGCGCTTTCTGGTTCTTCAGGGGACTCTTTGTGGCCAGTATCCTATACCTTATTATATATAAGGTGATAGACCTGGGGCTTTCCAATCTCTCCCGCCGAGTCGGATGGGTTAACACTAACGCAACGCCCTATCTCATCTGCCTGATCATGCTGTTGCTCTGTGGCTGGAAGACGTGGGAAGGGCTGAGGGTCATCTCGCTCGTACAAGGTGGCTATCGCGATATGATGGGCTGTTTCTTCTTCGGTCTGGGATTTATCTTCCGGCAGTATGTCGATGGCTATCACCGTCTGATGTCGAAGTATTACACCGCTGTCTGGACGACACTATTGTTCGCCGTCGTCGTATTCTTGTTCTCCAAGTATCTCACGGCCAACATGAACTGGCGGTCGACCTTCAAGCAGTTCTTGTCGCTCCCGATACCAGCTACCCTCGGGTTCCTGATGACCTACAACATCAGCTGCTGGATAGATAAAGGGCAGAACTGGTTCAAACGGTTCCTCGTATATACCGGCGACCATACGCTCTATATCTTCATCTTCCATATCATCTCCTATAAAACGGTGAGTCTGCTGAAGATATGGTACTATGGTCTCGACATCCGACAGATCGGTTGTCACATGGTGATTCACGACCACTCTCAGGAGGATTACTTCTGGGTACTCTACACCATCGCCGGAGTAGGTCTGCCCCTACTCGGCATCTGGATCTACGAGAAAGTCAAGGAGAAGATCAGAGCAAGTAGAGCATCATCTGCATCTCTGGCTCAGTGATGCCTTTTTCCGTCAGCAACTCAAGCTCGTTCTGCAAAATCACAGAAGGATCGGCATTCGTCTCTTTCAGATAACGATGGAAACAGTCGGCCGCATCACCCACCTGACCATTCAGCCAAAGACAATAGCCGTAGTTCAACAAGTCCTCATGCTGCGGATGGTCGGTCAACAGTTGTGAGTAGATCTTGATAGCCTGTTCATATTTCTCATCGCAAGTCAGCGTCCAGGCCAACACACGATTCACCTGCTGATCGTCGGGCATCTCGTAATTCAGTCGGAAGAGATCTTTCTGCGCCTCCTGATAACGGGACATCTTCGTCAGACAGACGGCTCGGTTCAAGAGATAACTCTTACTATCCGGTTGCTGTTCCAACAGTTTATTGTAAACCTCCAACGCCTCTTCATAGCGTTCTTCGTTGAAGAGTGCTCTCGCATATCCCTGCATAGCCTTATCGTCATCGGGTTTAAGGGTCAGCGCTTTCTGGTAACAGCCTACTACCCCCTCATCAGAGAAAGCTAAAGGACTGCCATACTTCGAGGTCAGATAACCCGCCATCATATAGAAACGGAAATCACGACGAGCTTCACCACAGTTACTCAACACACAGAAAGCATCCTTCTCTCTTTTTTGTTTGATGAGGAAAGCTGCAATATCGTTGAAATAAGGCTCAAGATGGGTATGTTGGAAGATGCTGTTGGCAAAGAACAGACGTGATGAAGGCTCGAAGGGATTATGGAACTCCGAACGGTAAGGATATAACCTGTAAAACCGATAGAGATCCTGCAGATAGCTGCGACGGATAAAGGCTGTATTATCTGTATTCTCTGTGTTCATTTCTGAGATAGCAGCCTCGCCTTTTTCCATCATCTCACGCATCTCTGGAGGAATTCGAACAATGACCTGTGAAAAAGCAAGTACGAAAGAATATTTATCGCTATTGCAGAAGGGACCCATATTCATCATCGCCGAGAGGAAACGGTTGTTCCGCAGATTCCGAACGGCATCAGCAATACCCGGATGGTCCTGATAGTAGGGCACAAACCAGTTGACGATCTCCTGGAAGAAAGGGAAACGTTTCATCTGAGAGAAACCGCCAAAATAGATATCCGAACCTTGCTTTTGCATATTCTGCATACGTTGATAGCCTTCCTCCAACTGTTCCATCCGACGTTCCTCCTCATCTGGGTGAAGGATGTCGTTCAGGGTGTCTTCCTCAAGTTCTTCCACACCGTTACGAGTCAGTTTTAGTTTACTGTTCTGCAACAGATCGGGCATAATCTCTTCTTGTATCATCCGATTATCCTTCTCGGCATTGATGCAATAATAGATCTGATGCTGCAGTTCCAAGAGTTCCTGACAAACGGCCTTATCCTCCAGCAGTTCCTCCATCTCCTGAAGGTCTTCAGGGTAGAGTGACGTGATGATCTCATGTTTCAGCGCCATCGTCCAGCCTACCAGCGCACGCTGGCTGACATAGGGGTCGGCAGTCTGACGATAGACATGCAGCAACGTACGGAATTTCGCACTGTCATAGCTTCTAAGCAATGCCATCGTTATCGCACTAACCATCAGTTGTTGGTCGCGACTCTCGATGGTTGGCGACAACAGAATTTCTTCCATCGCCGACGCCTGAGCATCCGTCCATAATGCCGACAGCCACAGGCGATCAAACCACTCGCTCATCATCAGATGATGGCTGTCATACAGCTTCTTCGTTTTGTCGACACGAAGATGTTCGGGCTCCAGTTCCAACATCGCCACCTCCGAGACGAAGGTCTCCAGAGCATCACGCAAGGCCGGAAACGACCAGTCGCGCGCCGAAATATGCAGACGGGTGTAGACCGACGAGAGAAACGTGGACTGTCCTACGGCGTCATTCAACGAGACATTAGCGTAAAGCACATATAACCTGCGCAAGAGAGCCGTATAGAGCGAAGGGAGTTGGGGATCCTTAAAGCCTCGCTTCCAGTAGCCGGTCATCAATTCAAAGTCAGAACTGATAGCATAGAGCCGGTCCTGATCGGCCTGACTGTTGCGTTTCGACAGATATATCTCCATCGCCGACACAACCCCAGCCAGATTCCTTTGGCAAAGACTCGAATATACGTTCTTCAAATCGCCGTTTTCCATGCTGTATTATTTCTTCGAGAGCCACTTCTGTGCCCGTTCGATATCTTGTTGACGGGGTTTTGCAAGGCCAACAAACTTATTCTTATCCAATAATTCAACAGACTCGGACTTCACCTGACAGTATTTCACGATCAAATCACGATAGTGGGCTATGCCAAAGGTATTAATCGAGTCGCAGGCTGCTTGGTAACCTTTTATGAAGACCTCCATCTGGCGCTTGCGGTTCTTGTCGTCCATTCCTTTGCCCTGCATCACGATCGCCCCCATCTGGAGATCCATCTTACGGGAGTCTAACAATACCTTATGTTTCAGCAAGCGAGCCTGAGCTGCCTGAGGTTCGGTCATCAGCAGGGCATCCATCTCGTTGTTCTCCAACATCTTCAGTCGCACATTGACATCATTGATCTGAATACGGAACACTTGTTCTGGTTTCAGTTTGGCACTATCTACTGCAAGTTCGCCCAACATATCCGTCACAGAATAACGCGTCATCGCCAACATTTTATCATCCAGATGTTTCAAATCGGTAATACGGGCCACACGGTTGGTGATGAGTTGCCAATAGGCGTTGGTCATCGCCAGATATTCCAAATCTGCGCCCTCTTTCTTCATCCGTTCGGCTCGCACCAGATCGGTCACGCCTAATTGTACTCTATTGTTCGTCAAGGCGGTATCGATATCCATCTGGGCCGTAAACTTCTTCAGACGGATATCCACTACGGTATCAAATAACTGATGGTCCTTTGCCAGATAGATCGGCAGGCAGTCGAGTGTCGGCAATACGGCGACCTTCAGAGCCGCTGAGTCTTCTCTCAACATCTTCAGCCGCTGCGCACGGGTGATGCGCTTGGTCTCCTCATAACTCTGACCACATCCTGATATCAGGCATATTGTTGCAATTATCCAAAATACTTTCTTCATAATCGGATGCAAAGTTAATGATTTTTGCCCGAAACTATTGTCCTTTAACTCCCTTTAACTCCTTTAACTCCCATAACTCCACAAAAAGTTGTAACTTTGCACCAATTATGGCAAAAGACAAAATCGCATACGTATGTTCCAACTGCGGCCAGGAGTCGCCAAAGTGGATAGGTAAATGTCCCGCTTGCGGACAGTGGAACACCTACAAGGAAATCAAAGTTCCTGGTAGTTCCTCCCCTAAATTAGGGGAGGTCAGGAGAGGTCTGAATAGCGGCCATTCCGCCCAGTCCTCTGCTGCCTCTGCCGGAAGAGTGCTCCGACTGAAGGATATCTCCAACCACGATGACCCGCGTATCGACATGCATGATGAGGAACTGAACCGGGTTCTTGGTGGCGGTCTCGTGCCGGGCAGTATCGTCCTCTTAGGTGGTGAACCCGGCATCGGCAAGTCGACCCTCTCGCTACAGACCATGCTCCGTCTGCCAGAAAAGAAGATCCTCTACGTCAGCGGTGAAGAATCCGCCCACCAGCTCAAGATGCGTGCGAACCGCCTGGGAGGCGAAAACGAGAACTTCCTCATTCTCTGTGAGAACTCACTCGAAGCCATCTTCGACCATATCAAGGCGGAAGAGCCCGAACTTGTGGTCATCGACTCCATCCAGACCATCATGACCGAGGATGTCGAATCCTCAGCTGGTTCCATCGCACAGGTACGGGAATGTGCTTCTGCCCTACTCCGCTTCGCAAAATCCAGTGGAGTCCCCGTCATCCTCATCGGACATATCACCAAGGAGGGCACCCTCGCTGGGCCCAAAATCCTCGAACATATCGTCGATACAGTCATCCAGTTCGAAGGTGACCAGCATTACATGTACCGCATCTTGCGAAGCATGAAGAATCGATTTGGAAGTACCTCGGAACTAGGCATTTATGAAATGCAACAAAACGGTCTTCGACAGGTGGCCAACCCTTCAGAACTCCTCCTCACACAGGATCACGACGGACTCTCAGGCATCGCCATCTCCTCTGCCATCGAGGGCGTACGACCGTTCTTGGTCGAGACACAGGCACTCGTCTCTTCTGCAGCCTATGGCACACCTCAACGCTCGGCAACAGGCTTCGACCAACGACGCCTGAACATGCTCCTCGCAGTACTGGAGAAGCGTGTGGGCTTCAAACTCATGCAGAAGGATGTCTTCATCAACATCGCAGGTGGTCTGCGGGTGACCGACCTGGCCATAGACCTCTCTGTCATCGCTGCTGTCCTGTCCTCAAATGTAGACACACCAATAGAGTCGGGCTGGTGCATGGCGGGCGAAGTGGGTCTCTCTGGCGAAGTACGACCAGTCAACCGCATCGAACAACGCATCGCAGAGGCCGAAAAACTGGGCTTCACGGATATGATCATCCCCAAGTACAACCTCAAAGGCCTCGATCCCAAGAAATACAACATCTCCCTCCACCCCGTCCGTAAGGTTGAAGAGGCCCTGCGTGCATTATTTGGCTGATATTTGCAAACTCAGCCTTACATTATTAATAATGGTACGCAAAAAAGATTTAAATATTCAATGGTCAATGGTCAATGTTCAATGAATTTTAGTATCTTTGCACTCGCTTTACGAAATTACTCACATTTAATAATATAAAGTTATGACTATCAACGAATTCAATTTTGCCGGTAAGAAGGCAATCGTACGTGTAGACTTCAACGTACCCCTCGATGAGAATGGTAAGATCACTGACGACACCCGTATCCGCGGTGCCCTCCCCACCCTGAAGAAGATCCTGGCTGACGGTGGCGCTGTCATCATCATGTCACACATGGGCAAGCCCAAAGGAAAGGTTAACCCGAAGCTCTCTCTGGGTCAGATCCGTGAGGCTGTAGAGAAGGCCCTCGGCGTTCCCGTAGCTTTCGCTCCCGACTGTGCCAAGGCTGCCGATGCCGCTGCTGCCCTGAAGATGGGCGAGGCTCTGTTGCTTGAGAACCTGCGTTACTATCCTGAGGAGGAAGGCAAGCCCGTAGG
>Ga0247611_10005697_pt1 | contig 16292 bp, 15 predicted proteins | sample 177DNAGHGhighgp2_FD_192422 | JGI IMG/M metagenome (GOLD analysis project Ga0247611, IMG submission 192422) | Sheep rumen microbial communities from Palmerston North, Manawatu-Wanganui, New Zealand - 1770 DNA GHGhigh gp2 | ecosystem: Host-associated > Mammals > Digestive system > Stomach > Rumen... | reverse complement strand
CTTAGGCACATATGTCATTGAACATTACGACAATTTCTTAGATATGGGATTTGTCACCTATATTTGTTTATACGAGATTATCTTATGTGGTGTTGAGACAGTATTATTCTCTGGACTTTGGAAGAAAAAATATCTTGATATTTTGCTTAAGCTTTTACTCTCGGCTGAAATAATCACTGTTGGAACATTTGTCGCTAATATTCATTCTCTTCAAAGCATCAAAACAAGCGTTAATGGTGGATATAGAGATGTTCCAAATGAAACAAGACTATTTGAAGAGATAAACAAGAATGATAATTCCTACTTTAGAGTGATGTTTTCTAAAGCAAGTGAAGGTAACACTAACTTAGGAATGGTTGAAAACTTCAATGGTATGTCAACGTTCCATACTTTCTATAACAACGATGTTGATGATTTCTTAAGATTTTCACAAGTGCTTCAAAACGATACCTCTTGGAGTGGTGTTAACTTCTCTAAACGCACCAACTTAGATGAATTCTTAGGTGTTAAATACTATGTCTCTAAAGATAGTGAAACAATGTTTAACTATTATGAACACGGAGAGAAAATCGAATCCAAAGTATTTGAACCTAATATTCCTCTTGGCTATGAAAGAATTGATTGCTCAGTTGATGGATATCGCGTCTATAAGAATAAATACCAAATCGAATTAGGCACATCATATGACACAATTTATTATAAGAACGATTGTTCTGATTCAATTTATAATAATTTTTATCCATATTACGCTCCAACAGAATATGTCATTCGCAATGAAGAAGCATATTATAAAGGCGCTATCTTAAATAATGATGATATATACGAAATTATTGAAAATTACGGAGATAATTTCACCTATGAAAAGACTCCACCAACTAGAGAAGCTAAACGTGTGTCATTAACTTTTAAAGGCATTTATGCTAATCCAATGGGCAAATATTTAGAGCCAAAAGATCCTGCTAGAGATATCATTCCTGAAAATATAGTTGATCCATTAAATACAACTCTTAAAACAAATATATTCCAACTTGTCTATGAGCCAACTTATTCTAGTTATTTCCCACTCGGTGAAGAAGGTTCATATTATATGTTTGATTATCCAGTTAGAAGCTCTAACGCTAACTATGCAGCAACAGTATATCTAATTGGAGTTGATGAAAATGGTAAAGATAAAGTTATCACCTTTGATAATGGTCGCAATTGCTCTAGAGGATCAACAAGAACAATGAGAGGTCTATATTCTAAAGAACCGGTTAAACGCATCATCGTCTGTGTTGATGGCGATAAATATGTCACAAGTAACGTCTCACTTTACTATGAGCCATTTGAAAATTGCATCGATAGATATCAAAAGGCGATTGATAATGGACTTAAAGATGTTACATATAATGTAAATACATTCACATTTAAGACTGATTATGAAAAGCCTCGCTATGTAATTACGCAACTTGCCCATACAGGCGGATGGAGAATATTTGCAACAGGCGAAGACGGAGTCTCAAAAGAACTTAAGATTTATAATTCACAAGGTGGTTTTGTCGGCTTTGTTGCGCCAGAAGGTAATGTTACATATAAACTTTTCTATCAAACGCCTAAATTTAAAGTAGGATTGCTTATCTCAATCATTTCTTTAGTAGGTGTGAGTGGAGTTACATTTATAACTTACTATATAAGTAGACGTAAAAGAAAAGTTGATAATAAAAAAGAGGATTCTATAACCCTCTAATTTACATGATATAACTTATAAATTATATTTTTAGAAACGTTGGTGAGTTCACTGACGTTTTTTATTGCGTCTTTTGCACTCATTCCGTTTTCAATCATTTTGTTGACCATATCAAGGAGTTCTTCATTTGAGATATCAGGTTGAATCTCTCCTTTAAGGCCTTCAACAATGATGACCATTTCACCTTTTAGTGTTTCGGCATCTATTTCAAGCATTTCTTTTAGATTAGCGCGTATATATTCTTCATGTTTTTTGGTTAATTCCCTTGCTATGCAAGCTTTTCTAGCGCCGAAGATTAAATATAAGTCGCTTAATGTTTTTGCTATTCTATGAGGCGATTCATAAAAGATTAATGTCTCTTCTTTCTTATATAGCTTCCTAAGCTCTTCTTGTCTTACACTTTCTTTAGCATTTAAAAAGCCATGGAAATAGAAATGATCTGAATTAAGACCCGATGCTACTAAAGCATTTAAGGCAGCATTAGGACCTGATACAGTTGAAACATTAATTCCACTTGCTAAAGCAAGTTTAACAAGTCTTGAACCCGGATCAGAGATGCATGGATAGCCAGCGTCAGACATATAGACAACTTTTGTGCCATTTAAAATCTTTGGAATGATATTTTCCGTAGCGCTTGTTTCATTATGCTCTCTTATAGAGATGACTGGTTTTGTTATATTAAAGAAGCTTAATAATTTGGTGGTCACTCTTGTATCTTCACACGCTATTAAATCTGCATCTTTGATAACTTCAATAGCGCGAGGAGAAAATTCATCCAAGTTACCTATTGGAGTAGCAACAAGATATAAAAGTGGTTTCTTATTATCAAAATTAAGCGTTCTCATTGTTATTGTGTCTTCTCATTTGGTGATATTCTTTGAGATCTTTTAAATCGACAAATTTAATTTCTTCTTCTGAATCAAGTCTCACCATTCTTGAAAGAATATTGATACCTCCAACACGATAAGAGATACCATCTTTTTCAAAGTTATCTCCAATGTGTGGGAAGTCTTTCTTTAATTCGGTATATGCATCATCCTCATAAAGCAAGCAGCAGATGAGTTTATCGCAATGCCCACTTAACTTAGGAATATTTAATGAGAGCATTTGGTTCTTTGCTCTATTGATAGAGATACCTTCCATATTGGTTAAAAATTGCGAGCAGCAAAGTGGAAGGCCGCATATTCCAATGCCTCCAACCATCTTAGCTTTATCTCTTGAGCCAACTTGTCTAAGTTCAATGCGGCAGTGGAATTTGGACGCTAAAACTTTTAATAATTCTCTAAAGTCTACTCTATCATCAGCAACATAGGCGATAGTGAGCTTACTTCCATCCAAAGCATATTCGGCATCGATTGGTCTCATTTCGAGGTTGAGTTTATTGATTTCTTCCATTGCTATCTTCATAGAAGATGCACTGCGTTTTTTGTTTTCTTCATAGATGAGTAAATCATCTTGAGTAGCGCGTCTAATTATTGGCTTGAGTTCTAAAGAACTATTGTAGTTTGAAATTTCAATTGGTTCTATGGCGATTTCACCAACTTGTAAGCCACGAACAGATTCTGCTACAACCTTATCACCGATTTTTAAATCAGCCATATCGGTTGAAAAATAATAGGCTTTGCCTATAGATGTAAATTTAATACCAGCGTAATGTGTAGGATTCATTATTTAGCCCCCTTTGTAATTTCATAGATTAAATGGTCGAGTATAAGGGGTATATTTACATTTAATTCTATTTTCGAAATTGTCGACATGAGAATTATGAGACTCTTATCAATATTTTTTAAGATGCCTGATAATTCATGTAATATCTTATCATAACTTTTTAATGTTATGTCCTGATTTACAGAAATATTCACTAAATCTTGAAAGACATTTGTGAGCATTTTGACATATATTTTAGCGATATTTCTATCTTTGATTTGAGGTATGATATGTCTTTGACATACATATATTGCATTATCAGCATTAATAAGCATAGCTTCTAGTTGTTCATTTAAAGCATTTATCGCAGCTTGATATTCTGGTGTTTGAGCGAAAGCTTTTATGGTTTCACCATCGTTATAAAAATATGAAAGCATTTCAGCATCTTCATTAGAAACACCATAACTAAGTGCTTCATCAATTACTTCTTGTTGTGGTCTTTCATTAAATCTAAAGATTTGAGTTCTTGATAAGATAGTTGGAAGAATCTTGGATTCGTTTTCGGTCGTTAAAAAGGCATATACATTTTTACCAGGTTCTTCTAAAAACTTAAGAATTGTATTAACTGTATTAGCAGTCATTGTTTCAACAAGATGAAGAATATAAATCATGATGCCTTTTTCTTCTAAGGCTGTTTTATCAAAATTGTTCATGATTCTTTCAACATCAGCGCGTTTGATTTTATCAACTTCACCATCGATGATCATTAAGTCAGCATAGTTACCTTCATCTACTCTTAAACAAGTGATACATTTTTCACATGCAAGTGGAGAAGGATTATCACAAAGAAGTGATTTCGCTAAAAAGATTGCGCTTTCTTTTAAAGGCATTCCTGTATGGCCCGAAAGAAGATAAGCATGTGAAAGCCTCCCGCTTAATAAAGCGTTAGTGAATGTCTTATAAACGATAGGTTGATATTTTTCTAGGTATTCTTTTATTTGCATCTATTCAATCTAGATTTGATTGCATTGTATGCATCTTTAACAACATCATCAAATGGTTTTGAAGCATCTAAAACAACAAATCTATCACTAAAGCGTTTTGCTAAATCTAAGAAGGTTTTACGGACGTTTCGATGGAATTCAATCTTTTCTAAGTCAAGTCTATTAACTTCTCTAGTCGCGTTTGCGGCAATGCGAGCAAGTCCAATTTCAGGATCTAAATCAAAAAGAAGAGTTAAATCTGGGAAATAGCCTTCTGTTGCAAACATATTCATTTCTAAAATCTTATCGATGCCAAGACCTCTTGCACCGCCTTGATAGGCAAGTGAAGAATCTAAGAATCTATCAGATATAACAATCTTGCCTTCTTTTGATAAAGGCCAGACTTTTTCTACTAAGTGTTGTCTTCTACTTGCAGCATAAAGCAAAGCTTCGGTGATTGGATCCATCTTAGTGTTTGCTTTATCTAAGATAACATTTCTAATTTGCTCAGCGATTGGAGTGCCACCAGGTTCTCTTGTTAAAACAATTTCATATCCTTCTTTCGTAAGAAGTTCTGTAACCTTTTTGGTAACGCTTGATTTGCCTGAACCCTCAGGACCTTCGATGGTAACAAACATAATGTTTCCTCCTAGATTTCTTTTCTGCCTTCTAAGGCTTTTGCAAGTGTAAGACTATCAGCATATTCAAGGTGTCCACCCATAGGTAGACCATATGCTAAACGTGATATTTTGACATTTGATTTTTCAAGTAACTTAGCAAGATATAATGCCGTGGTTTCACCTTCCACAGTTGGGTTGGTTGCTAAAATAATTTCTTTGATATCATCATCTTTTATTCTTTGAATAAGAGAAGCGATATTTAAGTCATCAACTCCAACTCCATTAACAGCGGATAATACTCCACCTAAAACGTGATACATTCCATCATATGTGCCAAGTTTTTCAAATCCAAATACATCCTTTGGATAAGATACGACAATGACTTTGCATTTATCGCGACTATTGTCCGCGCATATCTCGCATAAGTCATGTTCGGTATATATTCCACAATGTGGACATTTATGAACTGAGGCTTTTAAATTGAGCAAAGCATCGGAAAATTCTCGAACATTTTCATCGCTCATCTCCAAAACTGAATAGGCCATCTTTTCAGCAGATTTATGGCCTACACCAGGGAGCTTTCTAAATGCTTCTGTTAGTCTCTCGACGCTTTTTAAATCAATCATGTATTAAAACATGCCTCCGCTTCTACCGGTTATTGATTCGTTGATTGCATCGCTTTCTTTTTGAATTTGTTCGTTAGCTTCGTTTATAGCCATTGCAATCATCTCTTCAACCATTTCTTTGTTATCTGGATCCATAGCGTCTTTATCGATATTAATCGACTTAACGGTCTTATCTCCTTTGACAACAACTGTAACTGCTCCACCCTTAGAGACACTAAATTCCTTGGCCTTAAGAGCATCTTGAGCTTTTTGAAGCTCTCTTTGCATCTTTTGAGCTTGGATAATCATTTGTTGCATGTTCATATTATTTGATCTCCTCTAAATCAATTTTGATTTCATTAGCTTTTGGTAATTTATTAACTTGTCTAAGGTTATGGAATGCTTTGATGAGTCTTGCTGACTCACTATGAGCAATCGCATAGACAAATATTTCTCTATTTAACATCTTAGATAATACTTCAGATGCGGTTTTTGAATTTGATTTGATATTAAGTCTATCTGCCATCTTTGAAAAATCATAAGTTAAGACAACAAATTGTTTTGTGACAATGAATGGACGGCCATCTTTTAAAAGTGCGACAACATCCCCTAGAGTTGGATGGCCTAGATATGATGTAAGTTCATCCCATCTTTTCATCAATGTGATTCTTTCATCTTTATCACCAAGCACCATTATTTTCATGATTAAGTCATCATCGAATTCATAGTGATCGCCTTCAGTTTCAACAGCAATTTTCGGTGATTCGGTGTTATTTTCATCTTCAAATAGCCAATCAGGGGCGCTTTCTTTAACCTCTACTTTAGGTTCTTCTTTTATAACCACTGGTTCTGGCTCAGCAGGTTTTTGAATAGGCTCTATAACTGGTTTAACCTCTTCTTTTATTGGCTCTGGAGTTGGTGCTACTTTAACACTTTCAACAGGTTTAGGTTCAACCTTAATTTCAGGCTTAGCTTCTTTTGCTTCTTGAACGTCTTTGGATGTACAGAGTTTCAAAATTACAACCTCGAACATCGTTTTGATATTTGTAACAGTCTTATAATCGATTTCTGCTTTTAGGAACGCTCCAATCATTTCGTTTAATGAACGAATATCTATTTCATTTGAAAGTTCATCTGCAATAAGTTCATCTAAACTTGATAATTGAGATGTTTCGCGTGTTTTCTTATAAATAAGAACATCTTTTAAGATTTCAAGTAAATCGTTAGTGAGTCGTTTTAAATCAACTCCACCTTCAGAGAATGCTTTTATCTTTTCAAGGCATGTAGCGACATCACCATTATTGATGGCTTTTATAAATGCGACCTTTTCTTGAATGGAAGTTAATCCAAATAAAGCATAAACATCACTTTCTTTTAATTCATTTCCACTATAAGCGAGGATTTGATCAAGAATTGATAATGCATCACGCATACCACCATCAGCAAGAGAGATAATAGCATCGATCGCGTTTTTATCATATGCGACACCTTCACTAGCAAGAACACTCATCATTCTTTCAGCTATATCAGCGTCAGATACCTTAGTAAAATCATATCTTTGGCATCTAGATATGATAGTTGGAAGAATTGAATGTGGTTCAGTTGTCGCAAGAATAAAAATGACATGCTCTGGTGGTTCTTCAAGAGTTTTTAAAAGAGCATTAAAAGCATTGGCAGTCATCATATGAACTTCATCGATGATATATACTTTATAGCGACCTTTAATAGGAAGATAATTGACTTTGTCAATTAAATTACGTACTTCTTCGACACCATTATTTGATGCAGCGTCTATTTCAATGACATCTGGATGAGTGCCTTCGATGATTTCAACGCAGTTTGAGCAGTTGTTGCATTGATGGCCTATTCCTTGTTCACAGTTAAGTGCTTTTGCAAATAGTTTTGCCATCGTTGTCTTTCCTGTTCCACGTGGGCCACAGAAAAGATATGCATGAGCAATCTTATTAGTTGCTAAAGCATTCTTTAAAGTTTGGACGATATGTCTTTGTCCTGCTACTTCTTCAAATGTTTGAGGTCTATACGCTCTATATAATGCTTTGTATGCCATATTAACTTGTAATTGATTATACAATTTTTAAGGCTCACATAAAAGTATAAATAGGAACTTTTAATTTTATTAATTGCCTCTTATTCGTCTTTATCGATTGCCCCAAACATGTTATAATCTTTTCACTTATGGAAAATAGCATGTTAAAACGACTCGAAGCCACTAAAGAAAGGGTTTCGATAATTGATAAAGAACTTTGTGATGAAAACATCATGAAAGATATGGCAAAATTCAAAGCCATTTCTAAAGAAAGAAGCAATCTTGAACCTATCGTTGAGGCATATGACAAATACCTCAAAATGAATAGCGATTTAAGCGATGCTCAACTCATGATGAGTGATTCTGATTCAGAAATATCTGAACTTGGTCACTCTGAATATAAGCGCCTCAACGAAGAGATTGATAAGTTAATTGGTGAAATCAAAATCCTCCTCCTTCCAAAAGATCCTAATGATGATAAAAATATTATCGTTGAAATAAGAGGTGCTGCTGGTGGAGATGAAGCTAACATCTTTGCAGGCGATTTATTTAGAATGTATGTTCGTTATGCTGAACACCAAGGTTGGAAGATTCAAATGATTGAAGAAAACGTCTGTGAAGCAGGCGGTTTCTCGTTAGTATCATTTATGATAAAAGGCGAAGGAGTTTATTCAAAACTTAAATTTGAAAGTGGCGCACATCGTGTTCAACGTGTTCCGAAGACTGAAGCAAGCGGAAGAATTCATACATCAACTGCAACAGTCTTGGTTATGCCTGAAATGGAAGAAGTTGAAGTTGATTTAAAGATGGAAGATATTCAAGTTGATACATATCGTTCACAAGGTGCAGGCGGACAAAACGTTAATAAAACAGAATCAGCTGTTCGTATGACACATATTCCTACAGGCGTTGTTGTATCTTGCCAAACCGAAAAATCACAAATCCAAAATAGAGAAATTTGTTTACAAATGTTAAGAGCGAAGATCTATGCCAAACTTCAAGAAGAACAAGAAGAGAAATTTGGTAACGAAAGGAAGCTTAAAGTCGGTACAGGTGAAAGAAGCGAAAAAATTCGCACTTATAACTATCCACAAAATCGTGTTACCGATCATCGAATTGGATTTACAATTCAAAAACTTGATAGAGTCATGGAAGGCGACTTAGAAGAAATTATTGAAGCCCTCATCCATTATGACCAAGAAATGAAAATGCTTGGTGAAGAAAATGCCAACGCTATTTGAAGTATATAAAAACGCTTGTTTAAAGCTTGAAAATAAATCTAAAGATGAGATAAATGTTCGCATCCTTTTATGCCATGTAAATGGTCTTTCTAACATGAGCGAGTTCTTTATAAAAAAAGACGATAATATCCGTGATTTACCGCTATTTGAGTCGATGTATTCGCGCTTTTTAGATGGCGAACCTATCCAATATATCTTAGGTGAAACTGAATTTTTTGGCTCTAAATTTAATGTTGATAAACGCGTCTTAATTCCACGTCAAGAAACTGAAGAAGTTGCCCTATATGCTTTAAGGAAAATTAACTCTATTTTTGGTAATAAAAAAGTCGCAATTGCCGATGTATGTTCTGGCAGTGGAGCGATAGGCATTTCTTTAGCAAAACATTTAAAAGAATGTGATTTATTTTTATCTGATATCTCTCAAGATGCCTGTGATGTCAGTGTTGAAAATCTCTCCAAAAATAATGTCACAGGATATGTGCTTCATGGCGATGCTTTAAAACCCTTTATTAAACACGGAATTAAATTAGATGTTATCGTATCTAATCCACCATACATCCTAAATAAAGATGAGGTAGATGAATCAGTATTAAAATATGAGCCTCATAACGCTTTATTTACCACTGATGAATTAGAAGTATATCGTTCTATCTTAAAAGATTGTTATGAAGTTATGAATGATAAATTATTGATTGTCTTTGAAATCGGCCACGACATCAAAGATAAGATGATTGAGCTTCTCCAAGAACTCAATATTGATTGCCAATTTACTTATCGCAAAGACATAAATAATAAAAATCGTATATTTTCAATCCTTATAGAGAATAAAATAGAAGCATGAAAGAACTAAGTAAAAAAGAACTTAATCTCGCTAGTGAAATTCTTAAAAGTGGTGGACTAATTGCCTTTCCAACAGAAACAGTTTTTGGCTTAGGTGTTATTTATAATAACAAAGATAGTTATGATCGCTTAATTAAAGTTAAAAGAAGGCCACCAGAAAAACCGTTTACTTTAATGCTTTCAAATACAAAAGATATTGAAAAATATGCCTATATTAATGGTAAGGCTAAGAAACTAATTAATAAGTTCATGCCTGGCCAATTTACAATCATCTTAAAAGCTAAAGAAAACTTACCTTCATATGTAATTTCTAAAGAAGGAAATGTTGGAATCAGAATCCCATCGATGAAATTAATTCAAGATTTAATTGATTTGGTTGGATTTCCACTTCTTGTTCCAAGTGCAAATAAATCAGGCGAACCTACATTAACTAAATACGAAGATGTTAAAAACATATTTAATAATGAAATAGATGCTATTATAAATGGTGAATGTGAATCAAACACCCCATCAACAATTGTTATGGTGGATGATGACGTTAAAATAATTCGTTTAGGAATTATAAAAGAAGAAGACATTAAAAAAGCATTGGAGGAATAATAATGAAATTATCAATCGGTTCTGATCACGCAGGATATAACTATAAACAAGAAATAATTAAATACTTAGAAGCCAAAGGCCACACAGTCATTGATTGTGGCACAAATTCACTTGAGTCATGCGATTATCCAATATTTGGTAAAGCAGCTGCTCAAAAAGTCGCTGATGGCGAAGCTACTTTCGGTATCTTAGTGTGCTCTTCTGGTGAAGGCATCATGATGGCCGCTAACAAAGTTAAAGGTGTGAGAGCAGGTTTAGCCTATAACGATGATGTTGCAAGGCTTATAAGACAACACAATAATGCAAATATGATTGCTTTTGGAGCCTCATTCATGGACCTCAAAGATGTCTTAAGAAGAATTGATATTTTCTTATCTACTGAATTTGAAGGTGGAAGACACGCAAGACGTGTTGGCGAGATCGAATAAAAATTCAATTTTAAAGAAATAACAGGCTTTGCCTGTTTTTTTATTGTTTGGCACTTTTTAAAAAAATTTCACCATTTATTAATAGTAGATATGAATACTTTTAAGTGCCCTATATGTGGAAATGATAATCCAATTTATGTTGGTTATAAGAACGATAAACCATACTGCAGAAAGTGCATTAAGATGCGCGGTGAGTCTGCACCTAATTATGTTTATAGTGGAGCAACACCTCTTTTAAAACTAAATTATGAATTAAGCAAAGAACAAAAAGATTTATCTCAAAAGATTGTAAGTAGTTTTATTAACAAAGTTAACACATTAATAACCGCTATATGTGGAGCAGGTAAAACAGAGCTTGTATATGGGGTAATTTATTATGCCTTAACTCAAAGGAAATCTATCGCTTTTGCACTTCCAAGAAGAGATGTTGCAATTGAACTTTTTGAAAGAATTAAAGATGCTTTTCCAAATAACAAGGTTGTCGCAGTGTATGGAGGACACACAAGTGAATTATTGGGAGATATTGTTATATTAACAACCCATCAACTTTATCGATATGAAAAGTATTTTGATTTGATGATTTTAGATGAGATCGATGCCTTTCCATATAATGGCGATGAACTACTGAGTACGATGTTTTTCCGTGCACTTAAAGGTAACTATGTTTTCATGTCTGCCACACCTCCAGAAGACGTCTTAAATAAATTCAAAAAAGAAGGAGGAGTAATACTAAAACTAAATAAACGATTTCATCGTCATCCATTACCTGTTCCAGAAGTAAAAATCCTTTATGGTGATTTAAAAGTTGACTATCTAAAATCGCTTCTTAAAACATTCATTAAAGAGAAGAAACCAGTCTTTGTTTTTGTGCCTACAATTGAGATAGGTGAGGAACTATTTAAACGCTTAAAATCATCTTTTGATAGGTGCAATATTGTTCATTCTAAAAATCCAAATAGACCGCAGATTATAAGTGATTTTCGTCATAATAAGTATGATTTTTTAGTGACAACGGCTGTTTTAGAGCGTGGTGTGACAGTTAAAAACTTGCAGGTAATTATCTATCAATCAGATCATCAAATATATAACGATAAAACACTCATTCAAATATCTGGAAGAGTAGGAAGGAAGAAAGATGCCCCAGAAGGAAAAGTCATTTTTCTATCAGATAAAAAAACATCTCACATGGAAAAAGCAATTCGAGACATTGAAACCAAGAACTTATATTTGTAAGTTGTGCTTTAAACCTATTGAAACAAGTTCACTCCATTTTTTAGTGACAAGTGAGCCCACTATTTGTCGTAGATGCTTTAATAAGTTCAATCCAAGGTTTTATAAATTCAGTGTTAGCAACGTTAAAGCTTTAGCAATCTTTGATTATGATGCAACTCTTCAAGAATTAATCTATCAATTCAAAGGATGCTATGACTATGAACTTAGAAGTATATTTCTTGAGTATTTTGCCTTGTATCTAAAAATCAAATATTTTGGTTATGTCTTAGTGCCTGCTCCATCACATATAAGTCACGATGAAAAAAGAGGATTTAATCATGTTGTTGAAATCTTTAAAACATTAAAGCTTCCAATTTTAAATATCATTAAGAAAAACACCGAAGTAAAGCAATCAGATTTATCCGCTAAAGAAAGAGAGCAAATTTCAAAGCACTTATCAATAGATAACGGAGAACTAATAAGACATAAAAAAGTATTGTTGGTAGATGATGTTTTTACGACTGGATCAACCATGAAAGCAATGATTAATTTGGTGAGGAAATATCACCCTAAAAAGTTACAAGTTTTAGTGCTATCTAAAACGCAAAATAGCACATAGATTCGTAACATTTTTATTTATTGAAGCAGCATTTTATAAATGCTAAAATATTAAACGTTACTGTTATTGGAGTATAAGATATATGGCAAATTTTATTGAAAAATTATTTAGAGTCGACGCTAGAGTGCTAAAAAAATATGAGCATGAAGCAGACAAGGTTTTAGCCTACGAAGAAACAATGCGCGCTTTAAGCGATGATGAACTTCGCGCTAAGACTCCTTATTTTAAAGATTTGCTTGCTAAAGGTGCTACATTAGATCAAATCAAATACGAAGCTTTCGCTGTTGCTCGTGAAGCAGCAAGAAGAACGCTTGGTCAATTCCCTTACAAGGTTCAAGTTATCGGCGCACTTGTCATGCATGATGGCGATGTCGCTGAAATGAGAACTGGTGAAGGTAAAACCTTAACAGCAACAATGGCCATTTATCTTAACGCTCTTGCTGGCGAAGGCGCATATGTCGTTACAGTTAACGAATATCTTGCTTCTCGTGATGCTGAATGGATGGGACAAATCTATAGATTCTTAGGTTTAACAGTTGGTTGTAACTTAAGAGAACTCACTCCAGATCAAAAGAAAGCCGCTCACTTATGTGATATTTGCTATACAACCAATGCGGAACTTGGCTTCGATTATCTTCGTGATAACATGGCCAAGAGTCCAAAAGGACGCGTTTTACGTGGACTTAACTATGCTGTTATCGATGAGGCTGACTCAATCTTAATTGATGAATCAAGAACTCCTCTTATTATTTCTGGTGGTGCTAAAGCAACTGCTTCCCAATATACAGTTGCAGACCGATTTGTTAAAACACTTAAAAAAGATAAAGACTTTGATATTGATATCAAAGATAAGACTGCTAGCTTAACCGAAGAAGGAAGTGCTAAAGCAGAGAGAATGTTTGGTATTCGTAACCTATATGATCCAGAACACCAAGATCTTGTTCACCGTATTTATCAAGCTTTAAAAGCTAACTATATTATGACAAGAGATGTTGAATACATGGTTGATGCTGAACATCAAATTCAATTAATTGACCAATTCACTGGTCGTATCTTAAAAGGTCGTGAATATTCAGATGGCTTACAACAAGCTATTCAAGCTAAAGAAAATGTCGAAATTAAACAAGAGACTGTCACTTTAGCGACAATCACATATCAAAACTTCTTCAGGCTCTTCAAGAAGATGTCTGGCATGACAGGTACCGCTAAAACTGAGGAAGAAGAATTCCAAAAGATTTATAACATGCGTGTTGTTGTCATTCCAACCAATAGACCAATTCAAAGAATTGATGCTTTAGATTATATCTATGCTCATAAAGATGAAAAACTTAAAGCCCTCGTTAAAGAGGTTAAAGAAAGACATGAAAAAGGGCAACCAATTCTAATTGGTACTGTCTCAGTTGAATCTTCAGAAGAAATATCTAATTTATTAACTGCTGAAGGTCTTAAACATGAAGTCTTAAATGCTAAAAACCACGCTCGCGAAGCTGAGATTATTTCGCATGCTGGTGAAAAAGGCGCTATCACAATCGCCACCAACATGGCGGGACGTGGAACGGACATCAAAATCAATGATGAGGTTAAAGCCCTTGGAGGCTTATGCGTCTTAGGTACAGAGCGTCACGAATCAAGACGTATTGATAACCAATTACGCGGTCGTAGCGGACGTCAAGGTGACCCTGGATTCTCTAGATTCTATGTTTCCTTTGATGACGATCTTTTACGTCGATTTGCGGCAGAATCCGTTCAAAAACGTATCGAATCATTCGGTGAAGGACCACTCGAATCAAGAATATTTAGTTCTGTTATCACTAACGCCCAAAAACAAATTGAAGGTCAAAACTTTGATATTCGTAAAAACTTACTCGATTATGATGATGTCATCTCGCGTCAAAGAAAAGCTATTTATGAAAAACGTGACGCGATTATGTTTGCGGATTCGATTGATGATTTAATTCATGAATTTTTCCAAACAGCTGGTCTTGTTTTAGCTCACAAGGCTGTACCAAGCGATAGCAAAGATGGATTAATCAATGGTGAAGAACTTAGAAAGATTCTTGAACCAAGATATATGCCTGAAGGCTCATTTAAAGTTGCAGCCTATGATGAAGCACCTGCCGATGAAGCTGGTCAAGACTTAGGCGAAACACTTTATGACATGTATCAAATTCGTCGTAAACAATGGCCTGAAGAAGTTGCAAACCAAGTTGAACGTGAAATCTCACTTCAAACAATCGATCAAAGCTGGACAAAACAAATCGATACAATGGCGAGACTTCGTGAAGGTATTCATTTGCGTTCATATGGTAACGTTAACCCACTTCAAGATTATGTTAACGAAGGTCAACAACTCTTTAGAGAATGTCTTGAAGACATTTCAGTTGATGCTGCCTTTAAATTCTTAAATGTTGTCGTTCAACTCCGTAAACCACAAGAAGCCCCTAAAGGTTCTCAAGAAGTAGTGGATGTTGAAAGCAAAGATAAAGTTGAGGATAAGGAATAATGAAAGAGCTACAAGAACTCAAGTTAGCAAATACTGAACTAACTGAGCAATTCTATAGACTCGGTGATTCTCTTTGACCTCGCATTTTTAAACGATAAAGTTTCTAAACTTGAAAAAGAACAAGATCGCGAAAACTTTTGGGATAATCAAAAGGAAGCTTTAGCAATCATTGATGAATATAATGACGCTAAAGAAGAAAGAGATACTTATCTCCATATTGAAAAAGCCCATAAAGATATCCAAGATCTTCTTTTTGCTTGCACTGAAGATGATGAAGATACAAAGAATTTTCTTGATGAACTCATCACTGACTTATCAAAAGAAATCAAAGTATTTAGACAAAGACTCCTTTTTAAAGGAGAATTTGACAAAAATAATGTCATTTTAGAAATCCATAGTGGAGCAGGCGGAACAGAAGCTCAAGACTGGGCCGATATGCTTTCTAGAATGTATGTGAGATGGTGTGAAAGACATCATATGAAGTTTCAAGTTATCGATTCACAACCAGGTGAAGAAGCAGGCATCAAATCAATGGTGCTTTCAATTAAAGGAAAGAATGCTTATGGCATGCTTAAAAGCGAAAAAGGTGTTCATCGTTTGGTAAGAATATCACCATTTGACGCAAATAAAAGAAGACATACATCTTTTGCCTCAATTAACGTCATTCCTGAATTTGAAGGAAACACAGATATAAAGATTGAAGATAAAGATTTAAAGATTGATACATATCGTTCTGGCGGAGCAGGAGGGCAAAACGTCAACAAAGTTGAAACGGCTGTTAGAATCCTCCATATTCCAACCGGTATTGTCGTTTCTTGCCAAGTTGAAAGAAGTCAACTTATGAATAAAGAAATGGCGATGAATATGCTTAAAAGCAAACTCTATCAATTAGAAGTTCAAAAAAGAGAACAAGCTTTAAAAAACATTGTTGGAGAACAAAAGGATATTGAATGGGGCAGCCAAATCCGTTCATACGTATTTTGTCCATACACAATGGTTAAAGATAACCGCACGAATTATTCAGAAAGCGATGTCGATGCTGTCATGGATGGAGAAATCGATGGATTTATCTATTCATATCTAGATATGCTCGCTAGAAATAAAGAATTAAAATAATGGAAGAACATCGTTTTGAATTAGTTTCTAAATATAAGCCTACAGGTGATCAGCCACAAGCGATTGAAAAGCTTGTCGAGGGCATTAACGAAGGAAAGAAATTCC
>Ga0247611_10005695_pt1 | contig 16294 bp, 14 predicted proteins | sample 177DNAGHGhighgp2_FD_192422 | JGI IMG/M metagenome (GOLD analysis project Ga0247611, IMG submission 192422) | Sheep rumen microbial communities from Palmerston North, Manawatu-Wanganui, New Zealand - 1770 DNA GHGhigh gp2 | ecosystem: Host-associated > Mammals > Digestive system > Stomach > Rumen... | reverse complement strand
TTGTTGACCAATGCGCGAGCCACGGCGATGCGTTGCTTCTCGCCACCCGAGAGTTCTGCGGGCTTGTGAGTGGCGCGGTCGGCCAGTCCCATGAAATCGAGGAGCTCGCGGGCACGTTCCTTAGCCTGTCGCTGTGAGGTGCCGGCGATATAGGCCGGTATCATGATGTTCTCGATGGCCGTGAACTCCGGCAGCAGCTGATGGAATTGGAAGACGAAACCGAGGTGGCGATTGCGGAAGTCGGCCAGGGCCTTCTGGGAGAGACCGGTCGTGTCGATGCCGTCGACGCATACGGAACCGCTGTCGGGGCGGTCGAGTGTGCCGATAATCTGCAGTAGCGTGGTCTTGCCGGCACCGCTGGGGCCGACGATGCTGACCACCTCGCTGCGGTCGATGTGGAGGTCAATGCCTTTGAGAACTTGTAGTGAGCCGAAGCTCTTGGTGATATTTTCTATTGTTATCATGATGGGAAAATGGGTCTAATGGGCTAAATGGGGATGATGGGTGTTGTTAGGAGATGGCTCCTGAGATTTTCTCGAACTTGCGTTGCAGCCAGTCGTAAACGGAGCTCTCCTCCTGGTGCTGCGCCACGGTGAAGGTCATGGTGTCTTCCTTCTGTGAGCCGTACTGGTCGGGGAAGATAATCATGAGATTCTTGCCGGAGAAATAGTGCTCCAGCTCCTCGGGCAGACGCTCAAGGGCGTTCTTGTAGGAGATGGTGCCTTTGCGGGCTGTGACGACAACGAAGAGATGGTCGTCAGCGATATTGGCAGCGAGCTGTGGCAGCTCGTTCCAGTGAGCCATGTGGGTGTATTCGGTTCGTACGGAAGTATGCCGGTTGTTGATGTACTCGGCTATGAGTGTCAGCGACTCCTCGCGTCCATGGAACTGTATGCGGCAATCAAGCTGTCCGGCCAGTCGGCAGAGCCGTTCCAGCCAACGGTGGAAGCCCGGCTCAAACTCCGCCCTGCTGGGCACGACCACCTGAATGCGGCGCAGGGTGTTCAGCGGCTGCACGAAGCGCGACAGCATAATCTGGCGATTAAGGCCGTTGTAGAGACTCTGCAGAAAATCGCCCCAGAACTTGGCGTTGCGCTCGGTGTGGACGTGCATGCCAAGGATAATCTCGGAGCAGGCAAACTCACGGAACGCATGTTTGATGCCGTTAGCGATATTGGTAGCCAGTCGTACCTGTGTCTGCATGTGAATGTCGGCAGCGGTGGCCTGTCTCTCCAGCGTCTCCAACAGACGAAGCCCCTCCTCACGGTGCCTGGCGGCCGTCTCGTCGTCGTAGACCACATTGAGCGCCACAATGCCCTGCTGGCTGTTGACTTTGGACTTTTGGCCATTAGTCGGGCGCATGAGGATGGCCTGGTCAAGCAGCTGTGGCGCGATTTCCGGGTATTTTACGCAGAGCAGAATCTTTTCGTTGTCTTTACTCTGGTTATTGGCCGTTGGCCGTTGGCTGTTGGCAATGACGAGCTGCTGCGATGCCCGTTCCGTTGTCAGCGTGGAGATGATGCAGGTGACGAGAATCATCATGACGACACCGTTGAGCATATCGTCGCTGACCAGATAGACCCCGGGCGACACCTCCAGCCGCATGCCCACCATGACCATGGCGATGGCGCCGGCAGCATGGGCCGACGTGAGTCCGAACATCATGTGGCCGTCGCTCTTCGACAGACGAAAGAGCAGGCTGGAGATATAGGCAGCCAGCGCCTTGCCGAAAGTGCCGAAGAACGTGATGAGCAAGACTACCCACAGCATGTGGGGCCCCGACATCAGTGTCCGTACATTGATGAGCATGCCCACACCGATAAGGAAATAAGGTATGAACAGCGCGTTGCCGATGAACTCCAGACGGTTCATGAGCGGTGAAACCTGAGGAATATACCTGTTTAATATAAGGCCGGAGAAGAAGGCACCGAAGATGCCCTCCAGTCCGATGAGGTCCGTCAATGCCGCGTTGAGGAACATCACCGACAGAACGAAGATGAACTGCATGACGGCATCACTGTAGCGGCGCAGAAAATAACGCGTCAGGTGAGGGATGAGCCACAGCATGGCGGCGATGTAGGCAGCCAGCTTCAGGAAGAAGAGGGGCCAGAAAAGCCAAGAACCCGCAGTTGATGCAGAGGAAGTGGCGGTGTCTCCCGTTGTCGTGAAAGCGGCGGAAAGGGCGGCAATCATGACCAGCGACAGGAAGAGGCTGATCATCGAAGAACCCACGGAGAGCGTGACGCTGGAGTGGCGCTGCAAACCGTAGCGGCTGACGATGGGGTAGGCAATGAGCGTGTTCGACGCCATGATACAGCCCAGCAGGAACGCAGCCGTCGGTGAGTAGTGCAGCAGTGTCGTCGCCATCGCATAGGTCAGTCCCAATGGCACTAAGCAGGTGAGCAGTCCGAAGATGAGGAAGCGCCGTTTGTTACGCTTCACGCCCTCCATGTCCATCTCCAGGCCTGCCAGGAACATGATGTAGTAGAGTCCGACGCGTCCGAAGAGCTCAAAGGAGCTGTCGCGCTCAAGAATGTTCAGTCCGTATTGTCCGATAATGACGCCGGCGAGCACCATGCCGATGATATGCGGAATGCGCAGTTTGCTCATGATGATGGGAGCAAACAGAATTACCAACAGCACCACAAAAAAGATGAGCGTGGGATCTGTGATGGGGAAATAAGCCGCCAAACTTGTCATTCTGTTTGCAAAGGTACAAAAAAAAGAGAAATGAGCACTCGGCTTTGCCGCTTTTTTCCTAAAAACAAACGGGAAATGAGAAATTTTTCGTAAATTTGCAGCCGAAAGTTATAAATTATAAGATAAAGAAGACATGAAAGTAGCGATTGTGGGCGCCTCTGGCGCCGTTGGCCAGGAGTTCCTGCGCCTGCTTGATGAGAGAAATTTCCCGATGGACGAACTGGTGCTGTTTGGCTCTGAGCGCTCGGCCGGTACTAAGTATACCTTCCGTGGCAAGGAGCTCACCGTGAAACTGCTCCAGCATAATGACGACTTCAAGGATGTAGACATCGCCTTCACTTCGGCAGGTGCCGGCACTTCCAAGGAGTTTGCCGAGACCATCACGAAATACGGTGCTGTCATGATTGACAACAGTTCTGCTTTCCGTATGGATGCCGACGTGCCCCTGGTGGTGCCCGAGTGTAACGCCGCTGACGCGCTGAACCGTCCCCGTGGCATCATCGCCAACCCCAACTGTACGACCATTATGATGGTTGTCGTGCTGCAGCCGCTGGAGAACCTCAGCCACATCAAGCGCATCCACGTGGCCTCCTACCAGAGTGCTTCGGGTGCCGGTGCCGCTGCCATGGCCGAACTGCAGCAGCAGTATAAGGAGATGGTGGAGACCGGTGAGGTAAAGACAGTGAAGAAGTTCCCGCACCAGCTGGCCTATAACGTCATCCCGCAGATTGATGTCTTCCAGCCCAACGGCTATACGAAGGAAGAGATGAAGATGTTCAACGAGACACAGAAGATTATGCACACCGATGCCAAGTGCTCGGCTATGTGTGTTCGTGTCAGCTCGTTGCGCTCGCACTCCGAGAGTGTGTGGATTGAGACCGAGCGTCCTATCAGCGTTGAGGAGGCTCAGAAGGCTATTGCTGCCGCTCCCGGCTGTACGCTTGTTGACGATCCCGCCAACCTCGTCTATCCGATGCCGCTGGAGACCGCTGGCAAGGACGACGTCTTTGTCGGTCGTGTGCGTAAGGACCTGAGCGACGAGAATGGTCTGACCTTCTGGCTCTCGGGTGACCAGATCCGTAAGGGTGCTGCCCTGAACGCCGTTCAGATTGGCGAGTGGCTGATTCAGAATAACGGATTGTCGAAATAACGAAAAATATAAGAATACAAGCTTATGAAAAAGATCCTGTTAGCATTCGTAGTCGTCGTGGCTATGTGTGCCTGCTCCGGTGAGCGCGACTACATCAATTATCGCGGACTGTCGATGGGTATGTCGGCCAAGCAGATGGTCGACTCCATTCAGCAGAAGGTGCCTAACCTCTGGCTCGACACCACGAAGTATGAGGACCGCTATGTACTGGCCGACACGCTGGCACGCAACTTCACGGTAGCGGTGTATCACCATAACGATACCATCCAGGATATTCTGGAGAACTACAGCGCTACGTACAATGACTCGACGTCAAACCTGTGGCAGGCTATGCACGATGACTTCGAGAAGGAGTTCGGCTGGCCGAACATGGGCAAGCATGGCGATCTGCATAAGGAAGCCAAGTTCCAGAATGACAAAGGCACAGTCCTGCTGACGCTGCTCAATACCTACTCGCCGACGGTTACTGTGCGCTACTCTATAGAGACAACCAAGTAATTGTGCTATGCCGAAGTATGCCGACTATATCCGCCGCATCGAGATTGACTCGCTTTGGAGCGGGAAGAAGCATATCGTCTGGGATTTGAATCCGCAGGTGAACATCCTCAGCGGCATCAACGGACAAGGCAAGTCGACCATCATCAACAAGGTGGTGCGTGGACTTGCTGCGGGTGGTGAGTTCCCCTCCCACATGCTCAAGGGCGTGAAGCTGGACGTTGTCCCCGAGGATGCCCGCTGGATACGCTACGACATGATTCGTTCCATAGACTCCAGTCTTTCGCAGGTGATAGCCGACGAGGAGGGTACGCTACGTCAGGTTCTGCCCGTCATCAAAGGCGGCGGTGGCAGTCTGCTCGACTTCCAACTGTATAACCTGCAGCGAAAGTATCTGGACTATCAGGTCAATATCGGCAACCGTATCATAGCGGAGCTGCAGGTGGGTAATACCGAGGCCGCCCAACAGTTGTCACAACGGAAGACACGCTTTCAGGACATTGTTGACGAACTGTTCCAGGATACAGGCAAGAAGATTGTCCGTACCGAGAATGAGATACGCTTCACGCAGATAGGCGAGGTGCTGATGCCCTACCAGCTGTCGAGTGGCGAGAAGCAGATGCTGGCCATCCTGCTCACCGTCCTCGTTGAAGACGACCAGCCCTACGTGCTGTTTATGGACGAGCCTGAGGTCAGCCTGCATATCGAATGGCAGAAACGGCTTATCGACCTCTGTTTGGAGCTGAACCCGCATGTGCAGATTATTCTGACGACCCATTCGCCTGCCGTTGTCATGAACGGTTGGGTGGATGCCGTGACAGAAGTGTCGGATATTACGGTGTAGTGGCTATAGTAACTATCGTCACGATAGTACTTGAATCATATGGTCTAATCTATGGCAAACCGGCTGAAGGAAAACATCAATAGCCGTTACTTTGAGGCGGCCAATGCGCTGACCTCAAAGAAGGCCCGACGTAGGATTGTCGCCTATGTCGAGAGCTATGATGATATCTACTTCTGGCGTACGGTATTGACGGACTTCGAAGACGACCACCGCTATTTCGAGGTGATGCTCCCGTCGAAAATGAACTTGACGCGTGGAAAGAAGTCGGTCTTGATGAACTTCCTTGAGGGAGAGCCGTTGGGACATGATATGATTGCCTGTGTCGATGCCGACTATGACTATCTGATACAAGGGGCTACCCACCAGTCGCGGCGTGTGCTGAGGAGTCCTTACGTTTTTCATACCTATGTCTACGCAATAGAGAACTACCAGTGTTATGCTCCGTCGCTGCATAATGTCTGTGTGTCGGTGTCGCTGAATGACCACCGTATCTTTGACTTCCGCCAGTATTTTTCTGACTTTAGCGAGGCTATTTTCCCCTTGTTTGTCTGGTCCGTCATGCTTTACCGCAATGGTCAGTATCCTAAGTTTACAATCTCCGATTTGAACCGCATTGCAGACCCTGGCGGTTTCAGCGTGCAGAATCCCGGTCCTTCGATACAGAATGTCCGACGGAAGGTGGGAACAAAGGTGCATGACCTGCAGCGACAGTTCCCAGATGCTAAAGATGAGTTCCTGAAGACGAAGGACGACCTGCGACAACTCGGTGTGACGCCCCAGACTACCTATCTCTATATACAGGGGCATCATCTGTTCGACACGGTCGTGGCTCCCATCCTGTCAAAGGTGTGTAATCTGTTGCGCCAGGAACGCCAGCAGGAAATCTATCACGCTTCAGCCCATCGTACACAGAAACGCAACGAGATGACATGCTACGAGAACTCGCTGCAAGATGTCAAGGTGATGCTGAAGAAGAACAACGGCTATACGACAAGCGAACCTTTCCTGCGTCTTCAGAGCGATATTCGCAATTATCTTAATAATAACAATAGTACTAACCTTAAAAACGAGAAACAATGAAAAGTAAAGTATTTCTTCTCGGTCTGATGCTCCTGGTGGGAGTAGGACAGACCATGGCACAGAATGATGTCCGTCTGCCTCAGCGTCCTAACCGTCCGGCTTACCATGACCACACACAGTTGGACAATGGCTTCTGGTGTGCCGTTGAAGCCCAGGGTGGCAGCAGTGTCATTTTTGATAAGACAAACGCTGTGCGTGCCGGTGCTTCCTTTATCGGTGGTTATATGTTCAACGAGTTCTTCAAGATTGGTATGGGTCTGGGTGGTAACTGCTATCTGACTCACAACGACGTAATGCGTGACAATGACGTGGCATGGACGTTGCCTGTCTATGTTGACATGCGCGGTAATTTCGCCTCTCAGGAGGTACGTAACTGTGTTCCCTATTGGTCATTGGACTTCGGAGCAGCCGTTAACGACGGTGTGTTCCTCTCACCGACCGTCGGCCTGCGTTTTGGCGAGAAGCGCAATTCGTGGCTCCTGGGCGTGAGCTATACTGTTAGCCAGATTGATAATAATAAGAAAACAGGCTATCCGAGTTCTGTCAGCTTTGTGTCGCTGAAGGCCGGTTTTGAATTCTAACCTAAAAATCACATGATGATGAAAACTATCAGAACAATTATTGTGGGTTGCCTCGCACTGATGGCACTGCCCATGCAGGCCCAGCAGGCCTCTTTCCATAAACAGGGTGTTGAATGTCTGGGCATTGAGCAAGATGGCTCTCAGACACTGCGTGTCACTGGACAGGGTCGTAACAAGGCAGATGCCGAGGAACAGGCGAAGAAAGATGCCGTCTATGCAGTCATCTTCGAAGGTATCCGTAGCGGTGCCGGTGGTTGTGACATGCGTCCGCTTATCTACGAACAGGATGCCCGTCGTAAGTATGAGGAGTATTTTGACATCTTCTTCATGGACAAAGGCGAATACGCCAAGTACGTCTCTATGGAGGATGCTCGTCGTGGTTCAAAGAACAAGGCTAAGAACAAGTACTTCAAGAGCTATCGCCTGACGGTGCGCGTGCTGCGTCAGGAGCTGAAAGCCCGCCTGATTGCCGACAATGTCATCAAAGTCAAGAAAGACTGAGGATTGTAACTCAGGATAAAGGAAAGGTTCCCGCGAAAGCAGGAACCTTTTTTAGTTTTCTTTCCAGAACGAGCGGGTGAAGAGCACCAGCACGGTCATAATCTCCAGACGTCCCATGAGCATTAACAGACAAAGTGTCCATTTGATGTAATAGGGCAGGGTGGCCCAGGAGATGGATGGTCCTACCTGATTGGCCAGATCCGGTCCGACGTTACTGACGCTACTCAACGCGATGGTGACAGCATTCGTATTGTCAATACCAGCAACAATCATGATGGTGACAGTCACCAGAACCATCAGGATGGTCAGTGAGAAGAATGCTAACAACGATACCAGTTTCGACTGTGGGATATTCTGGCCGTTGATTTTCACGGGGAGTACGGCGTTAGGATGGAGAATCTGGCGGAAATTGTTGCGCACCACCTTCAGAATCATGACACTGCGTATGCACTTAAATCCACCGCTAGTGCTACCGGCACAGGCACCGAGATACATCACGCAGCCGAGGATAATCCACGTCATGTGCGGCCAGAGTCCTACCTCGTCGTTGAACATGCCTGTCGTCGTGATGAACGATACCACCTGGAACAGCGCATTGCGGAAAGCATGCTCCAAGTCGTAACCCATGCGGGTGAAGAGCAGATACATAATCCATAGCGTTGCTGTGACGACTGAGAAGATGTAGAACTTGAACTCAGAGTTCTTCAGCAGGGCTGAAAACTTCATCTTGATGGCCACCATATATAATAAGGTGAAGTTGATGCCCGAGAGGAACTGGAACAGGATGCTGACATAGTCGATGGTGGCAGAATTGAAATGCAGGAGTCCGTTATTGTGGATGGAGAAACCGCCTGTGGCTGTTGTCGTCATCGAGTAGTTCGTGGCTTGGAACCAGTCCATGCCTGCCAGCCAGAAGGCCAGACCGCAGCAGACGGTCAGCAGCAGGTAGACAGACCATATCCATTTGGCATTGGTTGTCAAACGGGGGTGCATCTTGGCACGGATTGGACCTGTTGCCTCCGCTGCGAACACCTTGACGCTACCACCGACGAGCGACGGCAGAATGGCGATGGTGAAGAATACGATACCCAGTCCGCCTATCCACTGCATCAGTGAGCGCCAGAAGAGAATGCCGTGTGGCAGCCGTTCCAAGTCCGTGATAATACTGGCTCCCGTCGTTGTGAATCCTGACATTGTCTCAAAGAAGGCATCCGTCAGGTTGCTGATGGAACCGTGTATCAAGAAGGGGAACATGCCGAAGAAGGAGAAGATAACCCATGCCGCCGTGACCACCACGTAGGCATCGCGTCGACTGAGTGTGTTCTCTGCTTTACGTCCCAATGCCAGAAAGAGGAATCCGCTGCCTGCTGTCACTATCATGGATAACAGGAAAGCGAGCATGTCGTCTTCGCCGGCCCATAGCGCGATGCCCAGACACCAAGTCATGAAGAACGCCTCAATAAAGAGCAGCGAACCGATGATTTTCCATATGATGCGGAAGTTAACCATATTTCTGTGGGAGTTAATGGGAGTAAATGGTCTTCTTGGGTAAGGAGGGTTAGAAGAACGTTGACTTCTTAAAGTATTTCTCTATATTCTTGAGCTTATGCTCGTGGCAGAACACCATGACGGTGTCGCCAGCTATAATCTGTGAGTTACCGTTGACGAGCATGCCTACGCCGTCGCGTACCAGTCCGCCGATGGTGACACCAAAGGGCAGGCCCAAGTCCTTTACCGCATAGCGGGTGACACGTGAGCCCTCGGCGGCCACGAACTCAGCCACGTCGGCTTCGACAAGCATCAGCGAACGCATGTTGTGGACGTCGGCGCGCAGCATCATCTGGAAGATGCGGCTGGCTGCAATGGTTTTCTTATTGATAATGGTGCCGATGTCGAGACTCTCGGCCATTGACACATAGTCCAGATTCTCGACCATGGCGATGGTCTTGCGCACACCCATTTTCTTGGCCGACAGACAGGCCAGGATGTTTGTCTCGGCATTGCCGGTCAGTGCCACGAAGGCCTGTGTGTTACGGATACCCTCCTCCTGTAGCAGTCCCATGTCACGTCCGTCGCCGTGGATGACCATGGCGGGGTTGTCCTCCAACAGCTGGTTCAGACGCTCGCAGCGGGCAGCATCCTGCTCGATAATCTTAACGTGCATGTAGTCGGGGGTTGTCAGAGCAGCACGTACGGCCGACTTGCCGCCCCCCATGACGATGACGTTCTGTACGTCAGTATAGTGTTCCTTGCCTACAATCTTGCGGATGTAGGGGATGTAGTCCTTTGTAGTCATGAGATAGACCAGGTCATTGACTTTCAGGATGTCCATGCCGCCGGGTATGATGGTCTCGTCTCCTCGCTTGATGGCCACTACGTGGTAGGGGTCGTCAGGGCCGCTCAGATCCTTCAGTGGCTGGTTCAGTATTTCTGCCTGTTCGCGCAGCTTGATGCCCAGCAGCACCAGAGCGCCGTTGTGCACATCCCAGCGCTGCCGTACCCATGACATTTTCAGGCCGTTGACAATATCGATGGCAGCCAGCACCTCCGGGTACACCAGAGAGTCGATGCCTAACGAGCGGAACATCTCCTGGTTCTGCTGTGACAGATATTCGTAGTTGTCAATCCTTGCCACCGTCTTCTTGGCACCCAGGGCATGAGCGAGAATACAGCAGTTGATGTTGACAGACTCCTCGGTGGTGACGCCGACGAAGAGGTCTGCGCTGGGTACCCCCGCATCCTTCATCGCTTGGATGCTGGTTGGCGAGGCCTGCAGAGTCATCACGTCATATTCTGCGACGACGGCCAACCGTGCCTCGCTCTCGTCGATGAGTACACAGTCCTGTTTCTCGCCTGAAAGGAGGCGGGCCAGATGGGTTCCTACGGCACCAGCGCCGGCAATGACTATCTTCATTTGCTTTGAACTTTTAGCTTTGAGCTTTATGATTACCTGATATGGCAGCCTTGATGCTCTCCTTGTCGAGTCCCACAATCTTCTGGAGTTCTGCCACCGTTCCATGCTCTACGAACTGGTCGTCGGGCAGACCGAGACGGATGACCTGTGGCTGATAGCCGTGGTCGTTCATCCATTCCAACACTGCAGAACCGAGACCGCCGTTGCGTACACCGTTCTCTACTGTGACGATGCGGCTGAAACGACGACCGACCTCGTCGAGAATCTTCTCATCCAGCGGTTTCAGGAAACGCATGTCGTAGTGAGCCACGGAGAGTTCGGAGTTTTCTGATAAATCGGCTATGGCCTCTGCTGCGTCGTTGCCGATAGGGCCAATGCTGAGTACTGCCACGTCGCTGCCGTCACGCAGTTTGCGGCCTGTGCCCACCTTGACTTCTTCCAACGGACATCGCCAGTTCTGCAGGACACCGCCACCACGGGGGTAGCGGATGACGAACGGGCCTTTGTCTGGCAACTGGGCGGTGTACATCAGCCGTCGCAGTTCGTGCTCGTCCATGGGCGAACAGATGGTCAAGTTGGGGATGGGGCGGAGAGCTGCCAAGTCGAAAGCGCCATGGTGCGTGGCACCGTCCTCGCCAACCAGTCCGGCACGGTCCAAACAGAGTACAACGGGCAGGTTAAGAATTGCTACGTCGTGAATGATATTGTCGTAGGCTCGTTGCGCAAAGGCAGAGTAGATGTTGCAGAAAGGCTGCAGTCCGTCCTTAGCCATACCAGCCGAGAAAGTGACGGCATGTCCTTCGGCGATACCGACATCGAAGGTGCGGCAAGGCATCTTCTCCATCATGATGTTCATGGAACAGCCTGTAGGCATGGCGGGTGTGACACCGACGATGCGCGGGTTCTGCTCTGCCAGCTCCAACAGCGTGTGTCCGAAGACATCCTGGTATTTCTGGGGCTTGGATGGATCACGGTCTACGATGCGTTCGCCCGTCTCCGGGTCGAACTTGCCCGGGGCGTGCCATGTGGTGACGTCGCGCTCGGCGGGCGCATAGCCGTGACCTTTCTTCGTATGCAGATGCAAGAGCTTCGGTCCTTCCATGTCCTTCAACTGCTGGAGAATACGCACCAGCTCCTTGACGTTGTGTCCGTCGAAAGGACCAAAGTAGCGGATGTTCATGCCGTCGAAGATGTTCTGCTGGTGGGAGATGGCGCTCTTGATGGCATTCGAGAGACGTTGCAGTCCGTTCTTGCGGTCGTCGTTCAGTAAACCTTTGCTGTGCAGCCAGCGGTTGGCCTTGAACTTAATCCTGTTATAGGTCTTGTTGGTGTTCAGGTTCAGCAGGTATTGACGCATGCCGCCTACGGCATGGTCTATCGACATGTCATTGTCATTCAGGATAATCAGCAGGTCGTTGGGGCTTGACGATACATTGTTCAGTCCTTCAAAGGCCAGACCGCCAGACATGGCTCCGTCGCCAATGACGGCTACGACATGACGTCCTTCGTTGCCTGTCTTCCTGGCTGCAATGGCCATGCCCAAGGCTGCTGAGATGCTATTCGAAGCATGCCCGCAGACAAAGGAGTCGTACTCGCTCTCCATGGGTGATGGGAACGGGCGCAGACCATTCAGTTTGCGGTTTGTAGAGAATTGTTCGCGTCGGCCTGTCAGAATCTTGTGACCGTATGCCTGATGGCCAACGTCCCATACGATACGGTCCTCAGGTGTATTGAAAACATAGTGTAGGGCAACCGTCAGCTCCACGACGCCAAGGCTGGACGCCAAGTGTCCCGGGTTTACCGATAGCTCGTCGACGATATCGCGCCGGAGCTCATCGCACAATGGTGCCAGTTGCTCCACCTTCAGGTGGCGTAAATCGTCTGGATATGTGATACTACTGAGTAGTTCTAAATTGTTCTGTTCCACAGATAATAGGTCATTTGGGTGCAAAGTTACGCATTTATTTTCACTTTCCGCACGTTTCTCGGAAGAAAATTGTACCTTTGTGCCCAGTTATGAAATATGCGGTTATCGGAACAGGAGCCATCGGCGGCTTTTATGGTGCCCGGCTGGCCCAAAGCGGACAGGAGGTACACTTCCTGCTGCGCAGCGACTATGAATATGTCAAGGAACATGGCTTGCAGATTGATTCGTGTGACGGTTCATTTCATCTGGACCATGTCAATGCCTATAACGATGCCAACGACATGCCGAAGGTCGATGTGGTGTTGGTATGTCTGAAAACTATTAACAACAACCACCTTGATGCCCTGTTGCCGCCATTGCTCAAGGATGATACTGTGGTGGTGCTCATACAGAATGGTATTGGCGTTGAGGCTGATGTCGAAGCCCTCTTCCCCGGCATTCAACTCGTGGCGGGCTTAGCCTTTATCTGCTCGGGAAAGACGGAGCCGGGCCATGTCAACCATCAGTGCTATGGACAGATAAACTTTGGTAATTACTCCTGTCGCGACGCTGCTCGAATGCAGGCCCTTCTCGATGATTTCAACGGCGCTGGAATCAAGGCCGGACAAGTGGAGTATTTGGAGGCACGATGGAAGAAGGCCGTTTGGAATATGCCCTTCAACGGTATGACTGTCGCCCTGAATACGCAGACGGATTTGTTGCTGAAAAATCCCGACACGCGAAAGCTTATCCATGACCAGATGATGGAGGTCATAGGTGCTGCCCGGCACCTTGGCGTCAGTGGTCTTGACGCGTCGTTTGCCGACCTCATGATTAAGATGACCGACGAGATGACGCCCTATTCGCCATCGATGAAACTCGACTTCGATTTCCGTCGTCCCATGGAGATACATTATTTATATACGCGTCCGATAGAATTGGCTCGTGAGGCCGGCTTTGCCATGCCGAAACTGGAAATGCTGGAGGCCGAGCTAAAATTCTTGGAGAAAAACTTGTAAGTTACATATTTTCTTCATATATTTGCAGCACTAACCTGAAATATATGAAGTATATCACACTGCCCGACACAAAGGAACGCAGGCTCTCATTCTATCTGGCTATGGAGGAATTCGTAGCCCGGCAACTGGATGAGCCTGATGCTTTCTTTATGTGGCAAGTGGCTCCCAGCGTCATTTTCGGACGCAACCAGGTGGCTGTCAATGAAGTCAACCTCGACTATTGTCGCGAGCATAATATTCAGGTGTATCGCCGTCGAAGTGGCGGTGGTTGTGTCTATGCCGACCGCGACAATGTGATGCTGTCGTTTGTTTCGACGGGCAGTGATGTGGGCTTCGCGTTCAACCGTTTTGTCAACATGGTTTTGTTGGCATTCCGCAAGATGGGCATCGAGGCTACAGGCACCAGTCATAATGACATACTTATCGGTGGCCGTAAGGTCTGTGGCACGGCCTGCTACCAAGTGGGCAGGCGGAGCATCGTGCACAGCACGTTGCTGTATGACACGAATATGCCCCACATGCTCAACGCTATCACCCCTGGCCCCGAGAAACTCCAACAGAAAGGAATACAGAGTGTGCGTCAGCGCATCACGTTGCTGAAGGACCATGTTACGCTGACTCTGGAGAATGTCAAGACACTCATCCGTGAGACGCTCTGTCAGGGAGAACGGTTGCTGACGGCTGATGATGTGACGGCTATTGAGGCCATTGAGCAGCGCTATCTGAGTGAGGATTTTATCAACCTATTATCATACTAACCAATTATGGCAATCAAACAAGAACTGGAATTAAAAGTGAAGAGAACCTGCCTCTACGACAAACATCTGTCGTTGGGTGCCACGATGGTGGAGTTTGGCGGTTTCGACATGCCCCTGCTCTATCAGAATGCAGGTATAGCTCCTGAGCATTATGCTGTCCGCGAGCATGTGGGACTCTTCGACGTGTCACACATGGGCGAGGTCACGGTGACGGGCAAGGATGCCGAGCGCTATGTGAACCATATTTTCACGAACGACGTGACGGACATGCCTGTAGGGAAGATTCTCTATGGTATGATGTGTTACGAGAACGGTGGTACCGTCGATGACCTGCTGGTCTATAAGATGGGCGACAATGACTTCTTCCTCGTCATCAATGCTGCCAATATTGATAAGGACTGGGCGTGGATGCAGGAGAATGCCCGTGGCTTCGACATCGACCTGCAGAACCGGAGCGATTACTATGGTCAGATAGCCATCCAAGGGCCGGAGTCGGAGCATGTGGTGGAGACCGTACTTGGCATCCCTTGCGCCGAGTTACAGTTCTATACCTGTAAGACGATCGACTATGAAGGGCAGAGTCTTATCATCTCCCGCACAGGTTATACGGGTGAGGACGGCTTTGAGATTTATGCCTCGCACGACTATATCCGTGACTGTTGGGACAAGCTGATGGCTGCTGGCGTTCAGGCCTGTGGACTGGGCTGTCGCGACACCCTGCGCTTCGAGGTGGGCTTGCCGCTTTATGGCGACGAACTGTCGGAGACGATAACCCCCATCATGGCTGGACTGGGCATGTTTGTGAAACTTGACAAAGCAGAGTTCATCGGTAAGGAGGCGCTGGCCAAGCAGAAGGCTGAGGGACCGGCGAAGAAACTCGTGGGTATCGAACTTGCTGACAAAGCCATTCCTCGTCACGGCTATCCCGTGCTGAATATGGCCGGCGAGACTATCGGCGAGGTGACGACCGGCTATCACACCCTCTCGACAGACAAGAGCGTGTGCATGGCGCTCGTTGATGCAGACTATGCCAAGCTCGACACGGACGTGCAGATACAAATCCGCAAGAAGGTGTTCCCTGGCAAGGTGGTCAAGAAGCAATTCTATAACAAAAACTACAAGAAGTAAATTGTCAAATAGGACTCGCTTTAGCGCTTTTACAAAGCGTAGCGACTAAAAGAAATCGTCAAATAGTAAATTAGGATTATGGCAAAAGTACTGGAAGGACTCTACTACTCGGAGTCGCACGAATTTGTAAGAGTAGATGGCAACTACGGCTACATTGGTATTACCGACTATGCTCAGCACGCCCTTGGCAACGTGGTTTATGTCGATATGCCCGACGTCGACGATGAGGTGTCGGCTGGCGAAGAGTTTGGTGCCGTGGAGAGTGTCAAGGCTGCCAGCGACCTGATTTCGCCAGTCAGCGGAACCGTGGTCGAGGTGAACGAGGCGCTCGACGATCAGCCCGAACTCATTAATCAGGACGCCTTCGAGAACTGGATTATCAAGGTGGAACTCAGCGACAAGGGCGATCTTGACAACCTCATGGATGCCAAGGCCTATGCCGCCTTCTGCGAGAAATAATGGTCAATGTTCAATGATCAATGTTCAATGAGTTACAAGTATTTCCCCCATACCGAGGATGACCTGCAGGCAATGCTGGCGAAGGTAGGCGTCGACTCCCTCGATGCCCTCTACGCTCAGATACCTGAGAGCATCCGCTTCCAAGGCGACTACCAGTTGCCGTCGGCTATGAGCGAGATGGAGGTGCGTCGGACGTTCGAACTGCTGGGCACGCAGAACAAGCAGCTCACCTGCTTCGCCGGTCTTGGCGTCTACGACCACTATACGCCCTCCGTCATTTCCAGCCTGTTGCAGCGCTCAGAGTTTCTGACCAACTACACCCCGTATCAAGCCGAGATCTCGCAGGGTACACTCCACTATATCTTTGAGTATCAGAGTATGATGGCCGAGCTGACGGGCATGGACATCTCGAACGCGTCTATGTACGACGGCACGACGGCTTGTGCCGAGGCGATGATGATGGCCGTGGCTGCTGGCAAGAAACAGAACAAGGTGCTGGTGTCGGCTACCGTCAGTCCTAAGACCCGTGAGGTTCTTGGCACCTACGCCCAGCATCACGGCATCGAGCTCGAGACCATCCCTGCCAAGGATGGCATCACACAATTATCAATTATCAATTCTCAATTGTCAATTGGTAACGTGGCTGGTGTCATTGTTCAGCAGCCCAATGTCTATGGTATCGTTGAGGATTATACGGGCTTTGCTGAGGCTTGTCATGAGCAGAAAGCGCTCTTGATTATGGACAGTGTGGCTGCCGAT
>Ga0247611_10005694_pt1 | contig 16299 bp, 10 predicted proteins | sample 177DNAGHGhighgp2_FD_192422 | JGI IMG/M metagenome (GOLD analysis project Ga0247611, IMG submission 192422) | Sheep rumen microbial communities from Palmerston North, Manawatu-Wanganui, New Zealand - 1770 DNA GHGhigh gp2 | ecosystem: Host-associated > Mammals > Digestive system > Stomach > Rumen... | reverse complement strand
TTATATTACATTTGTGGCATCTTATTAACCAAAACGAACTGAATAAAATGAAAAAAGCAACTACAATTCTGCTGACTCTACTTGCCGCAGTCTTGACTTTTACCGCCATGGCCCAGGAGGATGGAAGCGCCATTCAAGCCAAGGTAATAATCAATGGTTATTTCTTCACCGAGACTCCAGAGGTCACCGATTGCGGCAGTCCGTCAATCATCAGGGTCGATGATGGGCAGAAGAACCGCATGATTGCCTATATCTACCCCAGCGAGTTACCAGAATCCATCACCAGTCAAGCCATACCTGTCGAAAAGGTGTTTCACGGTCAGGCATTCCTCGACAAGTATAACCAGGCGCGGGAAATGATACAGGTGACCAGCCAGTCGAGTGATTTGGCAAAACCTGTTGTTGGAGAACCGTTCCCCGCCTTCAGCGAGAAGGACGTTGACGGCAAGATGTGGACCAATGAGGACGTTAAGGGCAAGGTGTGGGTGCTGAACATGTGGTATCAGGGCTGCGGCCCTTGCCGCAAGGAGATGCCCGAACTCTCGACCTGGCGTGAACAATTCCCCGATGTGATGTTCTTCTCAGCCACTTACCACGATGAGGCACTAACCCGCAAGATTACCGAGCAGCACCACTTCACTTGGACCCATCTCATCGAGGCCCGTGACATGATGTCGTGGATAGATGGTCAAGGATTCCCGTTGACCATCGTGGTGGACAAGCAGGGCATCGTCCGCCATCTGGTTCACGGCACTAACAGCGAGAAGCGAGCCGCCATTCTCGACTGCATCCGCCAGCTCGATCAATAACGCGCAACTGCCCGCTGGCCCCACCATCACACTCATGGGCTATGAATTGAGCCGATAATGGGCGAAAGCCAGTGATTTTTACCCCACTTTCGCCCATTATCGAGCTCTTGTAGACATGTGTCTTTAGGTTTTTTTATTGACAATTGGACGCTATGTCGTGAAAAAGTTGTAAATTAGCGGTGAAAATGAATTTGCTATGAAGAGAATTCTATTAACTACTTAATAACTAATAATTTAACCATTATTTTTTACAATGCAAGTAAAAGATTTGAATCCGCAGGCAGTGTGGTCCATCTTCCATGAGATCACCCAGGTGCCCCGCCCCAGTGGCAACGAAGAAGGCAAGTTAGACAAGATTCGCGCATGGCTCGTGGACTTTGCCAAGAAGCACAATCTGGAGTACAAAATCGACAAGACCGGTAACGTGGCCATGTTCAGGCCCGCCGCTCCTGGCTACGAGAACTGCAAGGGCATCGTGCTGCAAGGACACATGGATATGGTCGCCGAGAAAGGCCCCGGCTCGACCCACAACTTCGACACCGACCCCATCGAAACCATCATCGATGGCGAATGGGTTCGCGCCAACAACACCACCCTGGGTGCCGACGACGGTATGGGCCTGGCTATCGCTCTGGCCGCTATGATCGAGCCGACGCTGCAGTGCGGTCCCCTGGAGGCTCTTGCCACCGTTGACGAGGAGACCGGCCTGACCGGTGCCAGCAACATTGAGGCCGACATGCTCGTGGGTGACTACCTGCTCAACCTCGACGAGGAGGAGGACGGCGTGATCACCATGGGCTGTGCCGGTGGTCTGGTGAGCATCTTCAAGTTCAACTACAAGCCCGAAGCCGCTCCCCAGGATCGCGTTTACTTCGAAATCAAGTTTGAGCACTTCCACGGCGGTCACAGCGGTGCCGACATCCACATGGGATTTGCCACCACAACCAAGCTGAGCAGCCGTCTGCTGTGGAACATCGGTGCTGAAATGGACTACGTGCTGGCCAAGATCGATGCCGGTAACCTGCACAACGCCATCGCTCACGCCGCAACCCTCGTTATCGGTGTCAAGCCCGAGGACAAGGAGAAGCTGAGCGTCGTGCTCAACACCTTCATCGCCGAGGTCAAGAACGAGTACAAGCGCACCGAGCCCAAGATGGAAATCACTTGCAAGAGCGTTGACGCCCCCGAGACCATCATCGACACCGACACCGCTCGCCGCGTGGTCAATGCCGTCTATGCAGCTCCTCACGGCATCGATGCCATGAGCATGGAGATTGAGGGCCTCGTCGAGACCTCGACCAACCTCGCCAGCGTGAAGATGCGCGAGGGCAACCAGATTGTGATCGAGATGTTCCACCGCTCGTCGATCGAGAGCGGCAAGTATGACCTCACCCACAGGTGCGAGACGATCTTCCGCATGGCCGGTGCCGACGAGATCATCAGCGAGGGTGGTTACCAGGGATGGGAGCCCATCGCCGACAGCCACCTGCTCACAGTTGCCAAGGACTCGTGGGAGAAGCTCTTCGGCGTTCGTCCCGAGGTGCGCGCCATCCACGCCGGTCTGGAGTGCGGTCTGTTCTTGAAGGCCCGTCCCGACATGGAGATGATCTCCTTCGGTCCCACGCTGCGTGACGTCCACTCGCCCGCCGAGCGCTGCCACATCCCCGCCGTGGACAAGGCCTGGAAGCAGGTACAGAACATCCTCAAGGTCATTGCCGAGGAGAGCAAGTAAACAAGTTGTAAGTTTTAAGCGGTAAGTAAGATTACTATCGTCTGAAAGCCATTAGGCGGGTGTATTATCACTTACAACTTAAAACTAAAAACTTACAACTTAAAACTAAAAACTCTAAAGAGAACAATGGACATTAAAGGTAAGATTATTCAAAAGCTCGAATTGCAGAGCGGAACCTCCAAGGCTGGCAACCCATGGAAGAAGCAGGAATATGTCCTCGAGACCATGGACAGCTATCCCCGCAAGGTGAAGTTCGACTTCTTTGGCGATCGGGCTGACCAGTACCCTCTGGAAGTGGGGGATGTCATCACGCTGAGCTATGACATCGAGAGCCGCGAATTCAACGGACGCTGGTACACCGACATACGCGGTTTCAAGGCCATGAAGGAAGATCCCAACATGGCTGCAGCACAAGCACCCTACCCCGCTGCCGCACCTCCCGCTCCAGCTCCCGCCGACAACGGTATGGCTGCTCCGGCTCCCGCACCGCCCATCGACACCACCTTTGACCAGGCTGGTGCAGGCGATGACCTCCCATTCTAAATGGAAATACTCTTTTCAACAAATCAAGCCGCTGGGAAACTGTTTCCAGCGGCTTGATTGTTAAGGGCTACAGAGATACTCTAGAAACCAACGATTACAGGGTCAATCGCTCACGATCAGGCACTGTCCGTCGTGGTACTGGATATCGAGGACGCCCATGCTGTGCAGGGCGACGACAATGCGCATGGCGCTCTCCTCGCTGATGTGGGCCAGACGCATGTAGCCCTCGAGGGTGATGCCGCCATGGTTGCGCAGGTAGTCGAGCAGCACCTGCTCACGCTCACTGTAGCTGATGGTCTCGGCCGTGCGGGTTTCCTCAATGGCCGTCTCGGCACTCAGGATGCGCTCATGCAGGCGGCTGGCGAGCATGTTCTCGTCGGCCACACGGTAATAGACGTGCCAGTTGCCGTTGTCGTCAGGTGCCTCGACGGGCTTCTCTTGTGCCTCGGCAATATCGGCCTTGACGACCGACTTGCCATTGATGTTGAACACCTTGAAGGTCACATGCTGCTCGGGGCGGCAATACATCTGTGCAGCCGTCTCGATCATGTAGATTTCCTCCTCGCTGCGCACACCGGCGATGTTTCCATTGTCCTTCACGCCGATGAGCAGGTGGCCACCGCTGTTGTTGGCAAACGCGGCAATCGAGCGGGCTATCTTGCGGGCATCGGTGATCTGGTATTTGAAATCCTGATGCTCATGCTCACCCTCAAGGATAAGGTCTTGTATGTAATGGCTCTTCATAGCAATAACCCAAACAAGTCTATAGCTTTTTAAAAATTCTTACAAACGATCTACATCATTCTATAGCTCAAGCTCACGTGTCCTGTCCCCTTCCCTTACAGTATATTTCCCATGGGGGAGGTTACTTAGAGCTACAGCATAATGTGACTGCACCTCATGGTATGGCAGTTCTATTACAAGACGTCCTTGATCATCATATAAGGCAACCCCAAGCACAAAACTATCATTATCACCATTGAGCAAGTCATCAATCATTGAAGTCACATCGCCAATGCTTATACTACTATCATTATCCACATCGGCATTATCAATCAAGAAGCCGTCAGCATTACCTGATAGCATATAGTCAATTAATGAAGTCACATCGGCAATTGTTACCTGGCAATCGCCATCAACATCTCCTCGCATTATCGGATTTATTGTAGAGTTATAGAGTTCCAGGTAAGAATCCAGGTTTTGCTCATAATAGGATGCACTGACTGTATAACTTTTTCCTTTTAAATCAATTACAGAAGCTGGTACAAGGATATCAAAATCCACATCACACCACCCATAAATGGCACATCTAACATCATAATAATATTGAACACCATCTACATCAATGGTAAAACGGATGTTGTTCTCAAAATTATTATTTGACGGATTGGATAATGCCAAACGAAATGCTGTGCCAACGCCATTAGATACATTCTGAAACACATTAGGCACTTCATGAATGGGTTCCCGCAAGAATAAATGGGTTTCTTGCGTATAATCAGGAAGCAAAACAATCTGGGCAATCCCATTGTTGATAATCATATCTATTTGGTTTGGAGCATTATCCCAAACATCCTCCCATGTAACCCCGTTGTTGGGAGACGAGACTAATCTGAGTTCGTAGTGACCGTTCTCAAGCATGTTCGGCAAGGTAATACTACAAGAACGATTGCCCACAAGTCCACCACCATTGAATGAGATGTTAGGGCGATTTCTATCCCTTAAGACTTGTTGTAATATTCCATCACGATATATCCCCAATCCAAATGGCAAGGAGCCACCTGTGAGGCTGCAATCGCGAATGTCCATTTTCAGTTTTAAAGAACCACCAAGAGGAATGAAGCGCTCACGAATCTTTTCATCATCAGCAAAATATATATTACTAGACAATATCAATGAGTGCTGGCTATAATCTTCATCACTCAAACCATCCACAGGATAGAAATCTGTTATCATCGACTGCTCATCATTGTAACAAACCGAACGACCTCCTGGATATTCATGTTGATTGGTAAAGTTCAATATACTCAGGTCGGCATATTTGTTAGTTGAAGCCCCATGGCCAAAATTAACATGGTATTTTCCATCTTGCCTAAAACCATCTATAACAAAGATATGAGCTACTGTCTGGTTATTATAGGTCCATTGACCACGATAGTAAACAGGACGTCCTGCGAAGAGCTCACGATGCAACATTTCTATCCACTCAGCAGTTGAATAGAAGGTGCGACGACGGTATCGGCTCTGGGGATTCATGTGCAGATAATGTTGTAATCCCCACATCATTTGCCCCATATTCTTTGGGGCACTTGACGTGGAATAGGACATTTGCATAGCACCTCCCACTTGATAAACAATCGATGCCACAGCATCTTCAGCTTGGGTGCCCATGATTGTGGAGGAATAACTATCCTGAACCTGATCCCAATCCATCGTTAATTGAGAGTAGTCCACATCGGTCATGATTCCCGACTTTCCGTTCACGTAATAACTATGTCCAAAACCATGTATCGGCTTGCCATATTTGGTCAGTATCTGTGAGACAGCAATGGCACCGCAGCCAGCAGCCGAATGAACAGTACCACCTTCTTCAGTCATTGGGCAATGAAGGTTATAAGGTGCTTTCTGATGCCAACTTGTAGTTAATAATGGCCCAATTGCAGATTGTGCTGACATTATTAATGCTGGAGAAAACGCTGCCACAAGGCACATTGTTTTCTTCAACAATATTTTACTGAAAGATAATCGTTCCATTCTGATATGTATACAGTTAAGAGGCCCTCTTTAATGCAGTCATTTTACCTGGGGTCATCCACGCCGGGCTCCTGCGGGATGGGAGTTCCGTCGAGCACGGCCCGCAGGTAGGGTTCCAGCTTCTGGGCATACCACCAGAAACCCACGTCGGTCAAGTGGATGCCGTCAACGGTGCCCTCGTTATTGGGACCGTACAGGTCCTTGCATGTGATGTAATACAGGTTAACGGGATTCTCGGCCTTCAACTTCAGGTAGTTCTTGTGGTACTCGTTGTTCTTGGCTGGCAGGTACTCGCTGTAGAATGCACTGTACTTGGCATAGCTGTACATCTGTCCCTCGACCATGAAGATGGGCACCTCGGGACGCAAGGTGCGCAAGATATTGACAAAGCCATAGGTCAACGTGTCACACATGTCCTTGGTACAGTTGGGGATGGGATCCAGGATATAGGCCGCTACATCGGGAATCGTGGCCATTGCCCTAGCCATGCACGAGTCCATCTTCCCCTCACCGCTGAAGCCCAGGTTCACGCACTCCACATCCAGGTCGCGCTGGATGATGCTTGTGGCAACCATTCCCGGACGGCACGCACAACCGCCCTGCATGATACTGGTGCCATAGAAGACAAACTTCTTGCCCACTTGCGGCGAATTCAACACGGGCTGACGGATAATGGCACTGCTGTCAACTCCGATTTCAATCCAGCGCACGCCGTCATAAAGCGGCAGGTAGATCATGTACTCATGCATCTTGCCGTCAAGGCGGTCCACATACACCTTGCTCTGAATCGAGTCCTGACGAGGACGGATGTCGTTGTCGATGCGAACGGGGCGGTTGCAGTTCACAAACTGCCAGCTCCCGTCATCCTCGTCCCAGATGTACAGGTCGGTGCCCTTGATGCCAGTGTCGGCCATGTGCATCATGTGCATGTTGGTCAACAGGTTGTAGCGAACGGCGATGGCCGTCGAGTTGGTCGAGAACCTGAATGCCTTGCCGCTGGTACAGTAGGCACGGTCCCACAGCGTGGGACGCACACTGTCCTTAAAGTTCAACGGGATGCGTGACGACAATGTGCGGTCAAACGCCCAGTTGATCATCCTGTAATTCATCGCGTCAACATAGCGCAGCGTATCCTTGTTGGTAAAATCCTGAGCAAGCATCACACTGGGCAGCAAGGCAATCAGCAACATCGCCAACCCTATCATCTTGGAATTCAGTTTCATAACGGTAAAATCTTGAAAATGGTTATTTACAACACACTGAGGAGCTTGAGGGCCTCCAGGCGGCCGCTATTGAGCAGTGTGGGATAGTGGGCATCACTGTTGATCACCACGGGGGCGTTGAAGCGCTTGAGCATACCGAAGTACTTCAAGTTGGGATAAAAGCGGTTGCGCTGCAGCCATGCCTTGGTATTGATTTCGATGACCAGATGGTGATCCATGATGTTTTCAAACAAGTCGATGACCAGCTTGTCGTACCAGGGTTCCTCGTCGATGCCGTCTAGATACTGGCTCGCATTGTAGCCGATCTTGTCCATGTGACCCACGATGTCAAAGCCACCCTCATCCACCATCGCCATCATCTGGGCAAAGAATGACTTCACCACATACTCGACATCGCCGTCAAAGTGGCGTCCCATGCGTTGCTTGAACCCCTGGAATTTGCCGTCAATATCCACCATCACATCACGATGGTTGATGTCGGGGATAAAGTGGACCGACCCGATGCGATAGTCCAGCGGCAAGCACTGGAAATAGTCACTGGCAGGACCGTCTCCCACGCTCACATAGTCTATTTCCATCGATGTGTACAGGTGAATCAAGTGGCCATACTTGCCACGCAGCAGTTTCATTTCCTCAAAGTAGTCCTGCACCTGCTCGCGCTTCATGTTCACCGGACTCTCGACCGAAATGGGCGAGTGAGGCGTGAATCCCAGGTGAGTGATGCCCTGGGCTATGGCCTCGATTACAAACTCCTCCATCCTGGCATGCCCATCGCAATACTGGGTGTGGGTGTGGAAATTATATAAGTTGGTTTCGCGGGTAATCTTCTCGAAGTCAAACATGGGTTAAAACATTTTAGTGATTTGCTCCATCGGGATGACGGTGATGATCGTCTTCCCGTCGGGTGTGTAATTGGGTTCGGGTAACTTCAGCAGGTCGGCTACCACGATTTCCATCTCTTCCTGGGTCAGGATGCGACCAGCGGGAATCGAGGCCGACCGGGCCACCGTGAGTGCCAGATGCTCCAGGATGCGCTTCTTGAGCGGCACGCCTCCTTGGTCCACCGAGTCAACAATCTGCTCTATCATCGATGCTGCATTCACGCCGTCCAGGCCTGCAGGGATGGCTTGAACAGCCCACTCATTGGTGCCATTGGGCGACAGGGCAAAGCCCATCTTCTCCATATCGGGCAGCAACTCGTGCAGCGCGACACTCTGAGCAGCCCCCAACTGCAGCGTCTCGGGGAACAGCAGGGTCTGAGACGAGAGGTTGCCAGTGTGGATGCGCTTCATGTAGCGGTCAAACAGGATGCGCACATGAGCGCGATGCTGGTCGATGACCATCAAGCCCGACTTGGCAGGCGAGAGGATATAACGGCCCTTGAGCTGCAAGTAAACGGTCTGTGCCTCTCCCATCGGCAATATCGTGTCCTGAATCATGTCGACGGTTGGCGTGGTGGTCGATTGGACACTCTCATCCATGCTCTGGCGCTTCTTGCGCTCAAAGTTGGCAAACAGCTCATCCCAGTTGCTCATCGACGGCTGCCGGTCAGGCAACGGTTGGTGTCGTGCTGGGGATTGAGACGGTTGCGGGGTGGCCTTGAATGGGTTGTAACTGCTGTCCACCTCAATCTCGGGACGATGCACCTCCACATGACCGCTATAGGCGGGGATTGCAGGGGCATCCTGAGTGTCAAAGTCTATGGCTGGCACCTCGTTGAAGCGTCCCAGCGTCTCCTTTACTCCAGCGGCAAGGATTTGCCAGATGGGCATCTCGTCCTCAAATTTGATCTCGGTCTTGGTGGGATGGATGTTCACGTCGATCGACTGGGGATCCACTGTGAACTGCAGGAAGTAGTTGGGTTGCTCGCCCTCGGGAATCAGCTGCTCATAGGCGGTCATCACAGCCTTATGGAAATAGGGGTGGCGCATGTAACGTCCATTGACAAACATGAACTGCAACGCATTGCGCTTGCGGGCATTCTCGGGCTTGCCCACATAACCCTGCACCTTGACCAGCGACGTGTCGATGGTCAGGGGCAACAGCTGTTGATCCAGGTTGCTGCCCATCAGGGACGTGATGCGTTGCCTGAAGGTTCCCCCTGGCAACTTGTACATCAGGTTGCCATTGTGCATCAGCGTGAATTCTATCTCATGGTTTACCAGCGCCAGTTTCTCAAATTCCTTCACGATATTGCTCAACTCCACCTGATTGCTCTTGAGGAACTTGCGCCGAGCAGGCACATTATAGAAAATGTTCTTGATCATGAAGTTGCTGCCAGCAGGGCACATATCGGGCTCCTGGCTTTCACACACCGATGCATTGATACTCAACCGGGTGCCCAGCTGGGCATCGTGGCGGCGAGTGCGCAACTCCACCTGCGAGATAGCGGCAATCGACGCCAAGGCCTCGCCACGGAATCCCATCGTGTGGAGCGTGAACAGGTCATCAGCACTGCGTATCTTGCTCGTGCTGTGACGCTCAAAGGCCAACCGGGCATCGGTCTCGCTCATCCCCACTCCATCGTCAATGATCTGGATCAGTGTCCGCCCTGCATCCTTGAGGATAATCTGCACGTGGGTCGCATGGGCGTCGATGGCGTTCTCCACCAGTTCCTTGATCACACTGGCGGGGCGCTGGATCACCTCACCTGCTGCAATCTGGTTGGCTACCGAGTCCGGCAATAGCTTGATCACATCACTCATGGCTGTACTACGGGTTCTGGGTTGGTTACATTGACACTGCCACCAACTGTGGCACCACTGGACATGGCATTGCTGCCCGAGCGACGGCGCGTGCCGCCCTCAACCGTGCGCCACACGCTTTTCTGCTCCTCGCTGAGGTCATAGATGTCGTCGGGGGAGGCTGGACGCAACACGTCATACCAGTGGAACTGTGGCAAGTATAATTCTGATTTCTTGGCAAGATACAGCGGGGTCACCGCTCCCGACACCTCGGGCCACATGGTGATGCGGTCCACCTCCTGCTTGGCCTTGAGGTTCAGGCGCAGGTAGCTCGACTCGGCATTGACCATCTTGTTATAGGTCGAATCATCCTCCTGTGGGAACATGATCACCTGCACATTGCCGTCAACATCCAGCCGACGCAGTTCCTTGTCCTCAAACCATGCCTTCATCTTCTTCCCGCTCAACTGGTCATAATAGATTTCGCCCAGATGCTCAGCCATCAGCCCACCAGTGGGCAGGGTTGCCCAGTCGGCAGCACTGTCGTTGAGGTGGATATTGATTTCGTCGCCCGAAATCTGGCGTTCCAGGTTCCACACCACAGCATGGCGATACAGATTGATGATGGTATCGGCCTCACTCAACTGCAACGAGTCACAGATACCCTGCACGTCACTCCGGTAAAAACGCACCTGGTTGAATGCACGCAGCACTCTCACCGAGTCATTGACCGAGTCGTTGACGACATGGTTGATCAGGGTGCACAGCGTGTCGGCGTGCAGGTAGATGGTGTCCTTTTGAGAGAACTCGCGGGCTCGAGCCCGACGCGTCACATAGCTGTAATGGGCATTATCGTCGTGGTAGCCGTAGCCACCGTCCAGAATCACCTTGTTGCTGGGGTCGGTAATCACCACGTTGCCCCTGGCCTCGCCATAGTTGTGCTTGCGGTTGTAGTACACGGTGTCGCCTTGCAGGGTCTTACCGTCCTTGGCTGTGATCAATGCACGCTCATACAGGGTTGCATCGTCGGCACTGGTGTTGTACCAGCCATTGGTGGTGTTGATGGTGTTACTGTCGCTCACGATAAGCGTCTCGCTGGTGATGTGAGCCACATGAGTCTGCGTGTTATAGTCGAGCAGATCGGTAAACATCTCGTAGCGGTCATTCACCAGATGCACGTCACGCGAGAATTCGGCCTGCTTGGTATCCAGTTCATAGCGGCCATAGCGGGAACTGAGCTCGGTGTTATTGCGGTTGTCAACGATGGTGCCGCCGTCAAAGTAGTAGCCCACGTTGGAATTGATCTCATAATCCAGAGCATCGGTCAGCAGCGTCGTACTGCGGTTTTCCAGGCGCACGTTGTTGCGCAACTCAGCAACGCCCTGGTCGCCGTAATAGTGCAACACGTCGCTATACACCCACAGTGTGTCGCCCTGCGTCATGCGCACGTGACCAAAGGCGTCAAGAGAACTCGTCTCGGCATAGAAATAGGCACTGTCGCAAAACATGTACATGTCGTTGCGGCGAAAACGCACATTTCCCTTCAGGACCTGGTAGTCGGTGCTGATGGCCTCGTTGGCGCTCAGCAGGTCGGCATTCTCAAGGAACACCTTGTTGGACTGGTGACGGCTGGCCTGAGGGATCTGGGGTGTGATGCGGCTCACCTTGGGCCCCTTGGCTCCCTTGCGGGCAGCCTTGGGAGGCTGCGGATTGGTCGTGATGATCTTTTTAGGGTTGGCAGGTTGGCTGATGCCGGGCTTCACCGCACGCGACTGACGCTGAGCCAGCGCAACAGGCGACATCACCAGTGCCATCACGCAACAGGCCACCAACATATATCGAAGGCGGCCGCTCACACTGTTGTATCGCTTGTCGTGTGAAGTAAACATTCAGTTAGAAACCTAAAGCCTACTCCCCTTTCTTCATCCACTCGTACTCAAAGTCACAGTTGCGCCACCCCTCCTCGATGAAGACATAGACGCTCTTCTGTTTCTTGGCAATCCAGTCATGGATGATTTTCTCTCGCTCACTGGCCTCGCACATCTCCTTGATGATCATGTAGTCATCGGCAAGGTCGGCCTTGTGACCGTCGATGCGTTTCACCAGCTTCACAATGGCCACCTGCTCACGACGCGTCTTGGGGTTGATCATGACAAACGGCTCGCTGATTTCGCCAGGCTGCATGTTGATGACCTTCTTGCCCACCTCGGCAGGCAGGTCGGCCATCTGGAATCGGTTGCTCTGGTTCTGCTCGTTGAGCATGTTGCCATTGTTGTTGCGGGAATCCTTGTCTTGAGAGATGTATAGCGCCATCTCGTCAAACGTGTTCTTGCCCGACACAATATCAGAACGCACACTGTCCAGCTTGTTGATGGCATCGGTCAAGTCCTTGTCATTCACGCGGGGACGCAGCAGGATGTGGCGTGTGTTGATGCGGTCGCCACGCTTCTCAATGAGCTGGATAATGTGGAAACCGTCATCGGTCTCAACAATATTGGACACCTTCTTGTTGTCGTTCAGGTTGAAGGCCGCCGTGGCATACTCGGGCAACAGCACCGAACGGCTCTGGAAACCCGTCTCGCCACCATACACGGCTGTGCTCTGGTCCTGACTGTACAGGATGGCAAGCGTCGAGAATTCTCGCTCACCACTGGTCACCTGCTGCGCATAGTCGCGCAGTCGTGACTTCACCTCGTCAATCTCCTGCTGCGGGATAACGGGATTCAAGGTGATAATCTGAACCTCGACCTGCATGGGAATGAAAGGCAGTGAGTCCTTGGGCAATCCGCTGTAGAAGCGGCGCACCTGGGCGGGGGTTGAATTCACATTCTTGGTCAGGTCACTCTGCACCTGCTGGATGCGCATCTGGTCACTGTAATCCTCGATGAGCTTCTCGCGCAACCGCGGCATCGGCATCCTGAAGTACTCCTCTACCTTTTCCTTGGAGCCAAAGTTGGAAATAAAGAAATTGATGCGGTTTTCCACCTCGGAATGCACGGCCGACTGCTGCACCTCTACAGTGTCGATACGGGCCTGGTCCAGAAACAGCTTGTTCAATGCCATCCGCTCGGGAATCACACAATAGGGGTTTCCGTCAATGGGAACGCGCTCATACAGTGCCTGCTGGTACTGCTCCTCAATATCGCTCTTGAAGATGGGCTCATCTCCAACGACCCATGCAACCTCTTCTGCCACATTGTTTTGCGCCACTGCGACAATCGATGTCACAGCAGCCATGACTGCTATAAATAACTTAAGTTTCACTGATATCTGCGTTTAAACTAGTTTCAACTTGCAAATTTCCCCATTTTTCGCGACCTGACAAAATCCACAGCCAAAATCTTTGTTAAATCATTACTTCTCCGCCCTCGTGCGGTAGATGTCATCTTTCTTGACCTTGACAATTGTGCCATAGCGGGAAAGGGCTTTCAGGTCGAGCTTTTTCACATCGCCCACTATCATCAGTTGGCAAGGCTGGTCCTTGATGCAGCGGGTGTAGAATGCCTCCACATCTTTCCACGCCAGCAAGGGCACCTGGGTCGCCAGTGCTGTGTTCTTGTCACAGCTATACCCCATACGCTCGGTCAACGCAGCGATGAGCGGCTTGCCGCGAAAGCTGGGATAGCTGTTGTTGATGTCGTTGAGCAAGCTCTGGCGGGCAACGGCAACGTTCTCGTCATTCACGGGCATGTCGTTTAGCAGCGAGTCTACCAGTGCAATCGCCTGCATCGATTTGTCGCCCTGAGTAGCCACAAGCGCCATGTAGCCACAGGGATTGGTCGATCGGGCCAAATCGGGAGTGAACACAACGCCCTGGGAAGCATAGGCCATCGAGCGGAACTCTCGCACTTCCTGGAACAGCACCGACGACATCCCGCCGCCAAAGTATTCACCCCACACCTGCAGGCATGCCTGGTCATGGTCACTTGTCACACCCGCAAGCGGACGGTAGAATCCAAATACCGTCTGTCGAGACTTGGGCAGGTCAAACACATACACCTTACGCTCTTGGGACTCCTGCAGGACATCGTCCTGCAAGGGATTCTCGTGACCGCCCTGCAACTGGGGCAAGTTGGTGCTGAGCATGTCTGCAAGCCGGGTGGCATCCTGATTGCCGCAGTAGCTGATGTCACACTGGCAGTCAAATAGTTGCTTAAATGAGGAGATGAGCTGGTCGGATTTCACCTTCTTCAGTTCTCGGCACGTCAAGCGCGTCAGGAACGGGGATTGCCCTCCCTTTACCACCATATAGGCCAGGGCGGCAAACACTTGGGTATTATCTTCCCAGAAGGACTTCTCGTCGGGGCCAGCGGCATCCTTTATCGACTCCAGCTTTTCATCATCGGCTTTGACATGGTCAAGGAAATGCGACAGCAAGCGCAACGTCTCTTCCATGTGCTTGTCCTCACCGGTGAGCACGAGGGTGGTCGTCTGATCATCGGCCGACCACTCCATGCTGGCACCCAAGCGCTGCATGGCAGCCCCCAGGGCCTTGACGTCGAGCGAATCGGTACCCAATTCCGACACATACCCCGTGGCGGCCTCCAGCAGCCGGTCTTGACGGGTTCCCTTGTGGAAATTCACCACCAGGGTGAAATAGTCATTGACGGGATTGGTGTTGATGTACAGCTTGTTGCCCCCGGCAATCCGGGACTTGAGCACATCATGGTCAAGATCTAGCAACCTGGGGGCCAACGCCTTCACCTCGATCTGCTCCAGCCGCTTGGCAAATGCCGACTTGTCACTGGCATGCTTGGGCTTGACGGGGGTGTATTCGGGCTTAGCGATCTGCTCCACTGGATAGCGGCCGTTCTTCTTGTGGAAACGATAAAAATTGTCAGTGAAATACTTGTTGGCAACACTGATGACATCGTCACGGGTAACATCCGACACTCCCTGCTTTAACTTCATGTACTCATCCCACGACATGCCGGCCGACATAGCCTCGACCATTACCTCACTGCGCTTGGTTATCGTCTCCAAGCCCATCATGGCCTCTTGAATCAGCGTTTGTTTCACAGCCTGCAACTGATCATCGGTAAACTCTCCTTGCTTCAATTTCCACAGCTTCTCCAAGCACAGGTTCTCGGCTGTCTTGACCTTGCACAGGACCTTGGGAACCACCATCACGGCTACTGCCGACGTCTGATTCATACCCATGCTCTGAGCCATCGCCAGATACACTCGGTTGTTGTTCACCAATTCGTCCAGCAGACCGGTCCGGTTCTCGTTGCTCAACAAGGACAAGGCCACACGCATGGCGGGTGCATCTTCCTCATAGTCAGTGGGCCCACGGAACACCATCGCACTCATCCCGATAATGGGCATCGGGAAGCGGAACTTTTCCACGGGCTGGCCTTCGATGGCGGGAGCTGTGATCTTCTCACGATAGGGCTTCACACCTCGTTCCAGACGGCCAAAGGTGCGCTCCAGCACGGGCAAGAGCGTTGAGGGATCAATGTCACCGGCAAGCACGAGGCCCATGTTGGAAGCCACATAGTATTTCTTGTAAAACGCCTCCATGTCCGACAAGCGAGGATTCTTCAGGCTCTCGGTGCTACCGATGATGGGGTAAGCATAGGGGGTACCCGCAAAGAGCTTGCTCGTGATCTGCTCCAGCATCATGGCAGCGGGATTGTCGCTGTACATGTTCTTTTCCTCATATACCGTCTCCAGCTCGCCCTGGAACAGCCTGAAGACGGGATGAATCAAGCGATGGCTGTTCAACTCACACCACTGCTCGATGAACTGAGGCGAGAAGGTGTTGTGGTAAAAAGTGAAATCATAGGATGTACCCGCATTGAGGCCGGAGCCTCCATACTTGGTAATCAAGCGGTTGAACTCATTGGGTATCGCATATTGTGATGCCTTGATATTCAACTGGTTGATTTCATGCTGGATGGCAGTGCGACGCTTTTTATCGGCCGTGTGCGACAATTCGTCATACTTCATCGATATCGAGTCCAGATAGACTCGCTCGGCGGCATAATCAGCCGTGCCCAACTCATCGGTGCCCTTGAACATGATGTGCTCAAAGTAGTGAGCGATGCCCGTATCAGGACAGTCCACAGCCCCCGCATTCACCACTACTGCGCCATACACCTTGGGCTGGCTATGGTCCACATTGAGCCACACCTTCATCCCATTGCTCAACTCCAGTTCTTGCACCTGCAAGGTTGGCTGCAACTGCGCCATAGCGGCCATAGTGACCAACAGGCAACACAGACCTGTAAAAATTCCACGGTTCATATTCTTCTTTTTTTGATTTGATTCACTTCTTTGCTTTAAGGTGCAAAAATAGCAATAATTCTCTAATCCGTCAACCCTTTCCCCTCCTTCAAGATGAACTTCTATTAACAACGGCATCCGCACTCCCATGTGAGCACGGATGCCGTTATTGCTTTTTCTCTTATCTTGTGATTGGTCAATGACTCCTATGGAATCATTTCACTTTCTTGAGAACTTTCTTGTTGATCTTGGCAGGATACTTCTTCGCCAGTTCCTCTTTCCACAGGCGCTCGAGTTCGTCCTGATAATCACTGGTCACGGCTCCA
>Ga0247611_10005693_pt1 | contig 16300 bp, 16 predicted proteins | sample 177DNAGHGhighgp2_FD_192422 | JGI IMG/M metagenome (GOLD analysis project Ga0247611, IMG submission 192422) | Sheep rumen microbial communities from Palmerston North, Manawatu-Wanganui, New Zealand - 1770 DNA GHGhigh gp2 | ecosystem: Host-associated > Mammals > Digestive system > Stomach > Rumen... | reverse complement strand
AAATAATCGCGGAATTACGAGTTCCTTTTCACCTGGTTTTTTAGTGTAAAGCCGAAAGTGCACGACTTTTGAAAAATACTCCATGAGTATTTTTCAAAAGTCATGGAGTATTTTTCAAAACTCGTTGAGTAATTGCAGAGCGGACTTGTGCCATGTTGCTGCGCGATACAGGGAGCGATTCATGGCATTGTTTGATGAGCAGTTGGGTGGAGCCAGAATGTGAGACAATCTGCTCTACCTGACCAAGGTTGACCAGGAAGGCACGATGACAGCGGACAATCATCGGATAGCCCTGCAGCGTTTCCTCCATCTGCTTCATGGTGGCGCGAAGCATGTCAGCATGCACCTGATCGTCGCGCAGATGACAGACCTTGACGTAGTTGCCCACGGCCTCTATATATAATAGGTGGGAAATCTGGAGCGTCACCGATTCGTTGGTCGTGCCACGAAGAAGAAGACCCTCCCCCTGCCCCTCCTTATAAGGGAGGGAAGTAGATACTTCTTCCATTGTTTTTTCGCCAGCAAGGTAATCACTCCCTTCCCTTATAGGGAGGGGCTGGGAGAGGGTCTTTAGCTGTTCATTCAATTCCCGTATCTCTTCCAATTCCATCGCCAGATACTTGCTACGGTACTTGAAGCGCCAGTAGAGTCCGATGGCGAAGGAGCAGAAAGCGATGATGACAAGAGACTCGAGGAAATTGACCACAGACAGCTGATTACCCTCCACGCGGTCGCTCAGCACGAAGTGGCGGTAGAGGCAGATGCCCAGTGCTACGAGCGGCGTATTGATGAACTGGAACCAAAGGTTGCGGCGGATGATGTATTCTACACCCTTCTTGAACGAACGCGGCATCTTGACGACGTACTTCAGGATAATGTCGGTCATCATGCAGATTAAGAAACCTATCACGCCCAAGGCTGCCAGATGCACGTAGGCCTGCCACTGCCACGCATCCAGTCCGAAGGGCTTGAACACGGCCAGCGCCACCACGACAAACGTGGTGCTGATAATCCTCGTTGCAATTGTTTCTTTACGTCCTTGCTTCATACGGGGTACAAAAGTACTAAATAAAACTGACATTCGTCACATTTCCGTGCAGTTTATCCCAGAAATTTGGAGAAATAAGCGTTATGTCGTAATTTTGCAGCATAATTTTTAAAACACGAATGTTATGAAGACAAGAACGATTATCGGAATTCTGTTGATTGTGGCCGGTGCATGGAAACTGGCCAACCTGTGGGGAATCATTGAGAACGACTGGCTGTGGCGCCAGCCCTGGACGACGTACATTGCCCCGGCACTGCTGCTGTATATGGGCGCGACAATCATCGTCGACAGCTACCGCCGCGACCCCGACCAGTGGCTGCAGCGCCCGTTGCCCATCGGCGAGGACGGCAAGCGCATCTGCTGCTCTGTCCACTATGGCGGCGACGAATACGTCTATCACGGCGAGACGTTCCACGGTGCCCGTCTCGACGCCTTCTGCGGCGGCATCCGCATGGATCTGCGCGAGGCCGTCATCACTGAGGACGAGGAGATAGACATCCACACCTTCTGTGGCGGCATCGAGCTCTCTGTGCCTGCAAACGTGAACGTCGTAGTGAGGAGCCGCAGCTTCATCGGCGGCGTAGGCAACCATGCCGCTCGCAACGCCGACCCGAAAGCCCCCACCCTACATATCGTCGCCAGCAACTTCATAGGCGGCGTGGATATCAAGAATTAAGAGTTAAGTATTTCAAATGAAAAGAGTTGTTTTTGGGATGACAGCACTGGTGATTGCAATGTTTTGGGCAATGGCGGTGCAAGCGCAGGAGTCGCCGGACTCTATAGAATCTGTAAACAAGATGTTAAATCTGAGGGAGGTCGTCATCAGAGGCGGCCTCCCCAACACCCGTCTGAAAGCAGGTGCGATGATAACACGCATTGAAGGCACACCGCTGGCTCAGTCAGGCACACTGGGTGAGATGCTCATCAAGGTGCCTGGTATGACAGGTACCGACGAAGCACCAGAGGTGCTAGGCAAGGGGTCACCTCTTATATATATTAATGGCCGCAAAATGCGTGATGCCAGCGAACTGAAGCGATTGCGCAGCGAGGATATTCGCGATGTGGAAGTGATAAATAACCCTGGTGCTCAGTACGATGCACAGATACGTGCCGTGGTGCGTATTCGTACTAAGAAAATGCAGGGCGAAGGTTTGGGACTGAATGCGACGCTCTCGAACGAGCGCGACCTGCGCTATGACTTCGACCGCCCGCAGGCGAAACTGGGTGCCAACTACCGTAAGAATGGTATCGATGTGTTTGGTCTGGTGTATTTCTATCATCAGGACTACCGCCAGTACAGCACCATTGAGGACAAGACCATGACCAACCAGAAGACTTTCCTGCAGTATGGCCCATACACCATGACGTGGAAGCACGACCAACTCACTTATACTGCTGGCGTAAACTGGCAGTTGAACGACAATCATTCGTTGGGTGTGCGTGCCGACCTGACTCACCGTCCCGGCAGTGGTACCAATCGTGAGTTTTGGGAGGCGAAGATAAAAAGGAACAAAGAGCGAGACATAGAAACACAAAAGTCATTGGCAGAAATGGGTTGGCATTGTATTACGGTGTGGGAGTGCGAACTTAAACCTGCCGTTTGAGAAAAAACGTTGGAGTCATTGGCATATACATTGAACCACATCTATCTTAAAGACCTCTCCATTTGCTAAAAAGATTCAATTTATAACAATTTTGAATAATATTTGCCTTTAATCATTGCCGTATCAAATATTTTTCCTATCTTTGTGGCACATTACTTAAAATAAAAATTGATAATGAAGCAATTACTCTTTATTTTTTTTTTTTTGTTTAGTGTAGATAACATATCTGCTCAACATAATCCTTATGGATGGTCATCCCTACGTTTTAATGATATTGTATATTCTATGAAAGGAGAGACGGATTCTACTTATTTTGATAATGATACTTATTGTCACAAAAAAAGACCTCTTACAGTGCTATTTACAGGTTATAACGCATCAACGACAAAGGAAGTTCAACATATATTTGTAATATTCGATAATGATAAAACTCCTAATATAAATCAAGATGCTCTTTTTCCTCCTGAGGTAAAAGAATTAATATACCATGATTTGGGTGATAAAGATGAATATTGTGGTGTTTGGCTTGAATATCCATTAATTGATGATCAAGGAAATCCTAAAGATCAAGTTTTTCAAGAATTCCCTTTAGATCAAGCCGCTGCTCAAATGATTATATATTTGCTGAGTGATCATACAGAATGGAAAAATAAGACATCTATTCCTTTTTCACAAACAAATTTTCGTCTTCTGCGCTCAAAGAAAATTAAAAGAAATGCATATAGTTCTTGGTCGATTGAAGATGTATTTCGTTAACAAATAGTCAAAAGGAGAATTATTAATCGTGATACCAATGTGACCGTGATACCTGTGATACCAAGAAATCAATTATTTGACGATAAAGACTTTAACGAGTGTTTTCTTGGTAGATACTATTATGACAGAACCAAAATAAGGCACAAGTAGTACCTAATATTCAATTCTGCATCAATTTGAATATCCATAAAAGGGAGCAAAGCGCCCTCTTTTACTATATCATATGATCTCTGACACCATGATGCCTACCCCCTTGTGTCATGTAGCACCTCTCCACTATAATTTCAAGACTTTTTTCAGTTCAACAATTAGATTGTCAAGCGTATTCAACTTGCGCTTGCTTTCTATCGACTCCTTCGCCTCAATGCCACCCGCAGCAAGTACAAAGGTACAGGTGCAGGAAAGGCTGTTATTGAGCGAATGCAGTGATGCTTGCACCGGCTGCTGAGCGTGAACAGGCTCGGCCAAAGGCCAACCATTCGTCACAAACCCTTGCATAATATCCCACTTATGCAGGGATAAGCGAGTTTACCAAGTTATTCGTCACAAAATTGTGCAGATTATCCCAATTGTTTGGTCAGATTTGTAAGAAATACTACTTTTGCATCATCAAAACAATAAAAAAGATGAAGAAAACAGTATGCTTACTACTCCTGTTCAGCATGTTTCTGACAGGATGTTGTGTGAAACCAGAAAAACTGAGTGATATCGACTCCGCGTTTGCAACCATCAACGACAGCATTCGCATACATTATAAGACCTATGGCGACGGCAACAAGACCATCTGCTTCGTTCATGGCTTTGGCTGCGACCTCAACACATGGGAGAAGCAGTTTGAAGGACTGCGCGATGAGGAGGGGTTGCGCCTGCTGTTCATCGACCTGCCTGGCTATGGCGAGAGCAGTAAGCCACATGTGGAGTACACGCTCGACTTCTTTGCCAAGGGCGTCAATGCGGTGCTGGACAAAGAACATATAGGAGATGCCATCCTGGTGGGCCATAGCCTTGGCACCCCCGTCTGTCGTCAGGTACTGATGAGCGGCCGACAGGGAGGCCTCGTTGATATCGATGGTGTCTATTGCTTCTACGACGGTACGGAAACGCCTGAATATGTGGAAGCCGTAAATCAGTTTGGTCATGCTTTCGACGGACCTGATTGCAGCGAGGTCATCACAGGCTTCGTCACCTCGTTGGCTGGTCCTGAGACACCGAAGAGTATCACCGACTATGCCATGAGCGTGATGCCCAAGACACCACAATATGTGGCATCAAGCACCATGCGTAACCTCGTGGAGCGCCAGTGGTGGTCGCATAGACCTATTCAGACGAAGACGATGGTTATCTGTACGCAAAACAGTGGTCTCGATCCCGACAATCAACAGAAGATGAAACGACTCTATCCCCATCTTGACTACACCGAACTGACCATCTGTGGTCACTTTATCCACATGGAGCAGTCTGATATGTTCAACGAAAAGCTGAAAACATTTATAAAATAGACTAAGAGAGAATATTAGGACAACAAATATAAGAAACATCATATGTCGATAACAAGCGAGAGACTAAGACAGACGTTTTCTGAAGGTGGGGCGTTGGAGATATACCAAGAGATAAAATCGAAAGGTGATTTCCTGGGCTTTGCCCAACGCTATGCCTTCGACACCGACTATCGTGTGGCGAGGAGTGCCTTGTGGGGACTGACCAAAGCCCAGGACAAAGAGCTGTCGGAACTGCAGGCGATACGCAATGAACTGATTGACCAGGCCATGCAGGCGGAGAACTCGTCTGTGAGGCGGCTGACGCTGAACATCATCGAAAGGCTACGGGTAGGCGAGCTTGGCTCGGGAATAAGGCTACGGGTAGGCGAGCTTGGCTCGGGAATGCGTCTGAAGATGGACGAGGAAGATTTGCGGACCGACTTCCTTGACTTCTGTTTCGAGCACATGGTCAGCATTGAGGAGTTCCCCGGCATACAAACGCTCTGCATGAAGCTCGCTTATCGTATGTGCACCTTTTATCCAGAACTGATGGATGAATTGAAACGCACCCTTGAAGCGATGGAGATAGAGTATTACAAGCCCGCTGTAAAATGCCTGCGCAAAAGGATTCTCAGCGGAAAATTCAAATAAAACATATATGGAAACTGATCGTATTATATTGCGCCCTTGGCGCGAATCGGATGCAGAGATACTGTTCAAGTGGGCTTCCGATCCGGATGTGGGGCCTCGTGCAGGCTGGCCGCCACATAAGAGTGTGGAGGAAAGTCTGGAGATTATCCGCACCGTATTCTATGATGCAACCAATACTTGGGCTATTGAATTAAAGGAAACAGGTGAGGCGATTGGCGCAATGGGCTATGGGTCTTCCTGTGAGTGTGACCTGCCTGCACGTGAAGGTGAACCGCTTATCGGCTATTGGGTGGCCAAGCCCTATTGGAACAAAGGTATCTGTACGGAGGCTCTGCGCCTGATGTTGGACCATATCCGACAGACGACGGACATCAAATCGCTAATCAGTGGTCATTTCGTTGACAACCCCGCTTCAGGCCGAGTGATGGAGAAGTGTGGTTTTGTTCCAACAGGCGAAACCTGCATCGATGCGAATCAGTATCAAGGTGAGAACAGACCAATTAGAGTATTGAGACTGGAAATAAGAAACTTGGATCTACAATAAGCCGAACTTTTGCCACGTCAAATAAATAAAGTATAATTAAGATGAATAAAGAAATGAAATTTTGTCAGAGTTGCGGCATGCCGCTAACCGAAGATGTCCTCGGTACGAATGCCGACGGTAGTAAGAACGAAGATTACTGTATGTACTGCTACAAGGATGGAAAATTCTTGCAGGACTGCACGATGGAAGAGATGATAGAGCATTGTGCTCAGTTTGTTGGTGCTGTCAACGAGGGATTGGAGAAACCCATCACCAAAGAGGAATACATCGGCATGATGAAATCGTATTTTCCCCAGCTTAAGCGTTGGCGCCAAACGCTGGATGTGAATAACGACGATGCGATGAAGGTCAATCCCGCTTTAGCAGGCGTTAAAGAACTCATTGCACAGATGGCCGACAAACAGCCCATCGCTTACATCTCGTCTGTAGACCAAGAAGGTTTCCCTTGGACCAAGGCCATGTTGAAACCACGTAAACGCGATGGTATCAAAACCTTCTACTTTACAACTAACACATTTTCAATACGTGTGGCTCAATACAAGGCTAACCCCAAGGCCTCGATCTATTTCCGTGATGCTAAAGGTTTCAAAGGTATGATGCTGCGTGGCACAATGGAGGTGCTGACGGATGCTGCCTCGAAGGAGATGATTTGGCACAATGGTGACGAACAGTACTATCCCGGTGGTGTAACAGACCCGAACTACTGCGTCCTGAAGTTCACCGCCACCGATGGTCGTTTCTATAGCGATTTCTATCCACGTAGTTTTGTAATTGAGTAAATGATGAACAACAAAGCACTTGTCGTTATCGACATTCAGAACGACATCACCAAGCACTACCGCGACATCATCGGCAATATCAATGCCGCCATCGAATGGGCTATAGCAGAGGGAATGCACATTGTGTATATTAAGCATAACAACATCACCGCTGCTACGCGGACGTTCAAACCAGGCAGCAAGGGCGAGGAACTTGTGTCTGAGATGAAGGTCGTGTCAGACAATATCTTCGTAAAGACGAAGAGTAATGCCCTTACAAGCGAGGCGTTTTCTGCTTTCATCGCGGCAAACGGCATCAATGAGTTCTACGTAGCTGGTGCAGACGCTACGGCCTGCGTGAAATCGACATGTTTCAACATGACCAAGGCAGGCTTCATAGTGCATGTTCTCTCTGACTGCATCACCAGCTACGACCTGAAGAAACTCCCAGAGATGTTCGCCTATTACGAGAGCAAAGGTTGTGAGCTGAAGAAACTTATTGAATTTAAGTAAGCAAATGAAATCTACCATTATCATATATGCCAGTCAATACGGCTCTACAAAGCGATATGCAGAATGTTTATCTGCTATCACTGGAATTAAATGTGTAAGTCGTAAAGAAGCTGTAGACATTCTGGACTACGAGTGCTTTATTTACATAGGGGCACTATTTGCTGGCAGTGTTTTGGGACTGAAGAAATTTGCAGCAACCATCACCACACAAGAACTGATAGTTGTTACAGTCGGCATGGTTGATCCGCAAGCTGAAGAGAACATCAGATATATCCGCAATAACATCAAGTCTCAGATTCCTGCACATTTGTACGATGAAGACAAGATATTTCATCTTCGTGGGGCCATCGACTATAGCACTATGGGAATAAAGCATAAGTTGATGATGAAGTTTATGCATAGTAGACTGTCAAAAATGCCAAAAGAAGAGCTTAATGCCGAGGCAGAAATCATACTGGAGACATATGGAAAAAAGGTTGACTTGGTAGATTACGATTCATTAAAAGAGATAGTTAGTATTTTACAGTAATCATATGAGTGATTTCATGACACTTAGACCATTTAGCATCACTGATGCAGAAACGATTCTGAGTTGGTGCAGAGACAAGCATGCTTTCCGGTTTTGGAGTGCTAACAGGTATAATGATTACCCTGCTCAGCCTGAGGAGATGATGGAGCAGTACGAGAACGATAATATGTATCCGCTTACGGCTGTTGTGGGAGAGGAAGTCATAGGGCATATCCTATTGAGATTCCCCTCAGAGGATAAAAGTATTATTCGTTTGGGCTTTGTCATCGTGGACGATTCGAAACGCGGCAAGGGCTATGGCAAGCAGATGCTGCGCCTCGCTATTTATTATGCACAGCAGGAACTGGGTGCTCAGAAGATTACCCTTGGTGTGTTTTGCGACAACCTCTCCGCCGTCGAATGCTACAAGTCCGTCGGTTTCCGCATCACAGGCGAAGATGCCTATCCGATTGACGGGGAAGAATGGAAAGGTTTTGAGATGGAATTAATTCTATAAAACAATAATATCAATAGAATAACAATGGAAACAAATAGAATTATATTACGCCCCTGGCGAGACAGCGATGCGGAAGTGCTGTACAAGTGGGCTTCTAATCCTGATGTTGGGCCTCGTGCAGGATGGGCACCGCATCAGAGTGTTGAGATTGAAGTTGCGATGAAATCGAAATAAGATGACATATTGGACTGTCATCCCCATCTCAATCGCTGCAACTGTTGCCATAAACTATCCTAATTATGGGTGCAGAATTACAAATAATCGTGGAATTACGAGTACCTTTTCCCCTGGTTTTTTAGTGTAAAGCCGAAAGTGCACGAGTTTTGAGAAATACTCCATGAGTATTTTTCAAAAGTCATGGAGTATTTTCTGAAACTCGTGACGTATTTCGTCGGTCCTGAAATCCATGAAAGTTGCTGAGCACTTTCCGATTTTCATGGAGTTTTTCAATATTGTCCCGATAGGTACCTCAATCTCCGAAAACGCCTTTCTGTAAAGGCATTTCCGGCAGGTATATATTCTTGCAATACCTACCTCAATGGTACCTCAAAGGTACCTCATACTTACCTTACCAATTAGTCCCTACTACTCATTCCGGTTGTCAGTGTCTTTTGCAGCCAATCAGGTAGGTATCAGGTAGGTATCAGGTACCACTGAGGTAGGTTTCTCGCACATACCTACCTCTCTACTTCCCCTTTCTACAAAGGCTTTTCCGGCGATTGAGGTACCTCTACGCCCAAATCCCGTTTTTTCTCCATATAACAGGGTGACGTCCCCTGTCATGCTGACTACTCAGAAAAAGAGGTAACGAGGTAATATCATGCTCGGAAATACCGATAAACAAAGGGCTTGGCCGATATTACCTCTTGCTCCGACAGGTAACATAGAGGTAACATCCTGTCTCATTCCTGAAAAATTTGCTTTATCCTCAAAATGCTCGACTCATGTTACCTCTGCCCAGAAGAGGTAACGTGCCTCAAACCCTTTGCCACAGGCCGTTTCCAAGCATAATATTACCTCGTTACCTCTATTTACGAAAAACTCTCAAAAACAAAAATTCTTGTTTTTATTTTGTTCTTTGCCCACTTCTTCGTATCTTTGCACCTAATCAGCCGCAAGAGCCTCGGTGGAGGTGGCAGCTGGGACTTTTGAGGAAATAACAATAGCATCAGCTATTTGTTCAGAGAATCATGAAACGTAGGAAATTTCAATGATCTAGTGCTCGAACAAGTCAGTTGATGCCCGTGTGTATAGCGCGGGCATGACTTGTATCTTAGCACTACAGGTAATTCCTACGACCTCATGATTCAAGAGAAGAGCCATGTTTCGCGCTTCTTTTGTGTCCTGAGGTCTCTTAGTGTTTACCTGTAAGCAAGCCTGAAGATATAGTTTTGGTGCGTTCTAAAACAATATTGATAATGGCAAAGAAAACAAAAGAAGAAGTTTTGAATCTAGATAATATCCTATTTAAATGTAGAGATATTCTAAGACAAGCAAAGAATGCTGGTTCGTTCTTTGAGAAACGAGACATGATGCTGACCCTTATATTCCTTCGCTTTATCGGAGAGAAATATGAGGATGGTATTGCCAATCTGCGAGAGAAACTTATTCAGGAAGGTTTAGACCCTGATGACGAAGAAATCCAGAAGGCGTTCTTTGATGATGCCACTTTTGCTGATGGTACGTTTGACCTACCCAAAGAGGGACGTTGGTCAACAATTATCAATACCAGTGCGCCACAATTGAATGTAGCTTTGGATACAGCTCTGAAAAGTATAGCAGAAACTAACCCACAATTGAAAGGTTGCTTTGTAGAAGGAACGTTTACCCAAAGGAATCTTGGGGGCAACGATATGAAAAAGATTGTGGATGAAGTCAATAAGATAAGCCACAAAACTTTTGGCGAAGAGAAAGACTTGATAGGTCGAGTCTACGAGTATTTTCTGAAGGAGTTTGCTGTCAATGCCACCAAAGAGGAAGGTGAGTTCTATACGCCTCACGATGTAGTGCAACTCATTGCAACTGTTATCGAACCATTTGATGGTACACTTTACGACCCGTGTTGTGGTTCTGGAGGTATGTTTATCCAGAGTTCGGAACTGGTGAAAGCCAAGCAGGGAGATATCAGCCATATCAATGTGTATGGGCAGGAGAAAGAAGGTGCCACTTATCGCCTTGCAAAAATGAATCTTGCCCTTCGTGGTATCAGTCATAATCTTGGTTCAGAGAATGATTCTACCTTCACGAACGACTTGCACAAAGGCATCTACTTTGATTATATTATGGCAAATCCACCTTTTAATCTTAAAGGTTGGTGGGATGAGAATCTAAAGAACGATGCCCGTTGGACTGATTACGGATTGCCCCCAGAGAGCAATGCCAACTATGCTTGGATTCTCCACATGCTTTCACACTTGAAGCCCCTTTCAGGCGTTGCAGGTTTCTTGTTGGCAAATGGTGCTTTAGGTGATACGGATGCGCTCGATATTCGCAAGAAGTTGATTCAGAACGATAAGGTAGAAGCGATTATCATCTTACCTAGAGAGCTGTTCATCACTACAGATATTAGTGTTACCTTCTGGATTCTCAATCAGAACAAAAAGGGAGGTAAGTATCACGGTAGGGAACTTCGCAATCGCGAGCATGAGATTCTATTTATGGATTTGCGTCGTTGGACTGAAAACCCAGTAAAAGGTGAACAGAAAAAGAAGGTAAGACTCATTACTGAACAGATTCAACGTGTGGCAGACCTCTATCGCAAATGGCAGTCTGTTGGCACTGATGGAAAGAACTTTGCTGAGCCAGAACTTTATCGCAGTGTAGGCATTGAAGAGATAGAGCAAAACAACTGGACATTGGTCCCAAGCAAGTATATCGAGTTTGTTGACCATGATTTGGAGATAGACTATCCTAAGGAGATGGCTCGCATTCAGAAAGAAATGAAAGAGCTGATGCAACGCGAGAAGGAATCACAGCGGATGCTCGAAGAGGCTTTTAAAGGTATTGGATATGGCATTGACTAAGTATAAACTAGGGGAACTTATAGAGTTATGCGATGAGAGAAATACTTATGGCTATACCAACTTCTGCGGTTTGAATATCAATAAAGAATTCATGCCTACATGGGCAAACACAGAGGGTCTTGATGAATCGAAGTATAAGGTGGTTCGAAAAAGACGTTTTGTATTTAGTGGCATGCAGACTGGAAGAGATGAATGTATTCGTATTAGTATGTATAATGGAGAGGAGCCAATTATTGTTTCGCCAGCTTACACAACATTTGAAATTGCAAGAGAAGATCTCGTTATCCCAGAATATTTCTTTATGCTCTTCCTGTCAAAAGAGAAAGATCGGTTTGGCGCTTTTTGTAGTGATGGAAGTATTCGTTCGAACTTAGACTGGGAAAGATTTGTAGATTTCGACATCACTCTTCCTTCTATTGAGCAGCAGCGGAAATACGTTGATGTTTATCTTTCGCTTCAAAATAATCTCGCCATTTATCAGAGCAAAGTGGATGTGTTGAAACTTGTCTGCGATGGGTACATTGAAAACCTTAGAAGAAATATGCCTTGTGAAAAGATTGGGCCCTATTTAAAACCTGTTGATGAGAGGAACTCAAATCTTATTATAAAATTAGCACAAGGTATAACAAATGAAAAGGAATTTGCAGACCCTAAACAAGTAGCAGAAGCCGAAACAAATGCCAAAATCGTACGAAAAGGACAGTTTGCTTATAATAGAGCAACAACGAGAAATGGCGAAAAAATATCTATTGGTTATAGAACCGGTGAAGATTGTGTTGTATCTTCAGCATATCAAGTGTTTGAAATATCAGCAAAAGACAAATTATATCCCGAATATTTGATGATGTGGTATAAAAGGGCTGAGTTTGACCGTTATGCCAGATACATGTCAAAAGGTAGTGCTCATGAGTTTTTTGAATTTGAGGATATGGAAGATGTTCAAATCCCTATTCCTTCAATTGATATTCAGAAATCTATTGCCGCAATTTATCATATATACAAAAAGCGTAAAGCTATAGCCACTCAATTGAAAGAGCAATTAAACAATCTCTGTCCTATACTCATCAAGGGCTCATTACAAACAAATAACTAAAAATCCTATGGCAAAGCCTATATTGAAACAAACGGATGGTCACTTTGTGGAAAGCGACTACGAGAATGCGCTTATCTGCTACTTAGAGAAGACCGATTGGCAATATCTCTACGGTGACAGTATACCCAGAGCCAGCAAGAAGGAAGTGCTCTATATGGATGACCTTCTTCTGTTCTTGACCCAGACGAATCCAGACTTGGAGGATGATGAAATCCGCCAGATAGCAGATAATATCAGACTGGTTGGAGCAGATACAGACTTTGCCACACTGCATAAGGTGTATAAATGGATGGTAGATGGTGTGCAATATACCACTAAGAGAGGAGTTCCTAAGACCATCAAACTGATAGACTTTGACAATACAGACAACAATATATTTAAAGTAGTCAACCAATTCACTGTTGACTATATGAATAGTGGCTTGACAAAGAACAGACGTCCAGACGTACTTCTCTTTGTGAATGGTATGCCTATCTGTGTGATAGAACTGAAGAATCCTGCTGATGAAAAGGCAACTATCCTCGATGCTTGGGAGCAAATCAACATTCGCTATTGGAGAGACATCCCTCATTTGCTGCATTATTGCCCTCTGGCATGCATCAGCGATGGTGTAAAGACAAGATTAGGCACTGTCCGCACTCCTTATGAACACTTCTATGCATGGCGAAGAGTAGAGAACGAAGACGAAGTTTCAATCATGCCTTTCGAGGAAGTAGAAACAATGGTTAATGGAGTCTATCGGCCAGACCGTTTCTTGGAGATATTCAGGGACTACATTCTTTTCCAAGACGAAAATTACGACAAGGACGAGAAAGAGATAGTTTGCAGATATCCACAATTCTTTGCTACTCGATTGTTGCGTGAGAGTGTCATTAAATCAGTGAAGACAAAGAGTGGAAAAGGTGGCACTTACTTTGGTGCAACAGGATGCGGAAAGACCTACACGATGGCATTCCTGGCTCGTCAACTCTCAATGAGATGTATGGAAGAAATAGGGTCACCCACCATCTTGATGATAGTAGACAGAGAAGACCTACAGAAACAAGGTGCGAAGTTGTTTACTAAGAGTACTGAGTTCTTAGGGTTAGGTGAAGTGTCAACAGTTCCAAGTCGTAAAAAACTACGTGTGGAGCTAAAAGCACGAGAAAGTGGAGGTTTCTTTATCTGTACCATTCAAAAGTTCTGCGACAGGAAAGACGACCCCATAGGATTAATCAATGAACGTTCCAACATTATATGCTTCAGCGATGAAGCACATAGAACACAGATAGAAGGTTCTCGACGTATCAAGTTTAGCGAAGACGCCGATGACAACATGAAAGCGATGATATCTAAACCATACGCTAAAGTGTTGCGCGAGGCATTACCTAATGCCACCTTTGTAGGCTTTACAGGTACACCAATAGCAGAAACCTATCAAACCTTTGGAGCAGAGGTTGACAAGTACACTATGGATCAGGCTGTAGCAGACAATATCACTGTCCCCATTAAGTACCATCCAAGAATTGCAAAAGTTCTACTTAATCAAGAGAAAGCAAAAGAGATAGAAGCTTACTATGCGAAATGCGCTGAGGAAGGTTCTACTAAAGAGGACATTGCCAAGAGTAAGAAAGCCATGAGCTCACTTGAAGAAATACTTGGCAATCCTGACAGGCTCGACAAACTAGCTATTGATATTCATGACCATTATGTAGCTGCTGTAGCTAATGACCCTGACAGGGTACAGAAGGCTATGATTGTTTGTTCAAAGAGAGAGATAGCCTATGACTTGCTGATGAAGTTCAAAGACCATTATGCAGAATGGTTTATAGAAAGAAAGACGCCTGAAGGCGTAGAAGTAACTCCAGAAAAACTAAAAGAACTGAAGGAAATGCCTACTATTGCTATGGTGGCAAGTGTAGGAAGTAATGACCCCAAAGAGATGTATGAGTATCTTGGTGGCGTAAAGAACGACCAACGTTCAGAAAAACTTGATGCTTCATTCAAAGAGGAATTTTCTAATTTCCGCATTGTCATTGTCGTGGATATGTGGATAACAGGTTTCGATGTGGAGTGCCTTACCTACATGTATAATGACAAACCTCTGCAAAAACATTCTCTTATCCAAACCATCAGCCGTGCCAATCGTAAATATCCAGGCAAAGAATATGGTTTGATTATAGACTATATTGGTATCAGAGACCAGATGTTAGAGGCAAGGAAACTGTATGGAGGTGGTGGCTCTGTAGCACCCACAGAAGATGATATTGAGCAGGCTACCATTATATTCAGGGAGCATATTGTGATACTCCAGAACCTGTTTAGAGGTTATGATCTAACTCCATTCCTTAATCCTCAGACAGACCCAGGCGTCAGATACAAGTTGCTTGCTAAAGCAGCAGAGTATGTGTTTTCATCGATGGAGAAGTTCAACACTGTCAGCAAAGATGGTAAAAAAACGAAAACAGTATCATATAAAACTTACTTCCTGCAAACTTTGAAGAGAATGAGGAAGGCTTATGATATTTGTCAGCCATCAGGAGAGTTGGGAGAAGAAGAATCTGCTTTGGCACAATGTTTCATGGCAATTGCTGGTATGGTGTATAAGATGAATGGAACTGATGCGCCAGATACAGAAACCATGAACAGACGGGTGGCAAAGATGGTGGAAGAAGCACTTAAATATAATAATGTGGAAAGCGTTCTTGAAGAAGGTGAGGAAATGGATATCTTCGGACCAGAATTCGTTGAACGTCTTTCAGACATCAAAATGCCTGCTTCTAAACTAGAAGTACTTATCAAACTCCTTCGTCATCAGATTACTGAATATGGTAAGGTGAATCAAGTAGCCTCGAAGAAATTCCAAGAAATGTTGGAGGCTACCATCAAACAATATCACGATAGACGTAAGTTCTTGTCAGAGGAAGAAGCAGGAGCAACCCAAGAGGAAACTGCAGAGAGTATTATTAAGAAGGCTACAGAGCAGGCTTTGAGTATTCTCAAAGGTATGCAGGCTGATAGAGAAAGTTTCCGAAAACTGGGACTTACCTTTGAGGAAAAAGCATTCTATGACATCCTGATTCATCTTAGGGACAAGAACAACTTCGTTTATGGTGAAGATAAGGAGGTAGATGGCATTGTCATCAATGAGAAATGCAAGAGTCTTGCTTGCAAGATTCGTGAAATCATTGATGCCAAATCATCCTTTGCAGACTGGCTCAACAATCAGAGAGTTAGAGACCAGTTAAAGCAAGATATCAAGATTTGTCTTGTGAAGAATGGCTATCCTCCCCAATATACTCCTGAGGTATTTAGAGAAGTAATGGACCAAGTGGAGAACTTCAAAGAGAATGAGCAGTTGCTTCCTTCGAGGTTAGACAATATTGAGGATGATCGAGATGTCAGAGATGTTGTATTTAACCTCTTACATATGGATAAAAACATTGATGACATGCAAATACAGAAGGATGTAATAGAACGCTTTGGTGAGAGATACCCTATAATGTCATTAAACGATTGGCGTCATATTATCGAAGAATATACTCCAATGATTCGTGCGAACGTTAAGGATCCTGTTTCAGAAGAAAAAGCAAAAACAATCCAAATGAGTTATCCGATGGCTGCAGAAGACGATTCCCAAATACACAAAAGTATCGACCCTATTGTATAAATCACGTGTTCAACTCACAGGGGGACTGTCCGAATGAAGTGAACCCCAAAGTTTGGACAGATTAAACACTATTGCTCTTTTGGAATTGAGTCCGGTATTGTACTGGGCTCATTCCATTTAATCTGAGCTTTATTCTCTCGTTGTTATAATATTCAATG
>Ga0247611_10005692_pt1 | contig 16301 bp, 8 predicted proteins | sample 177DNAGHGhighgp2_FD_192422 | JGI IMG/M metagenome (GOLD analysis project Ga0247611, IMG submission 192422) | Sheep rumen microbial communities from Palmerston North, Manawatu-Wanganui, New Zealand - 1770 DNA GHGhigh gp2 | ecosystem: Host-associated > Mammals > Digestive system > Stomach > Rumen ... | reverse complement strand
TATCTTCAGGAAGTTCTTTCCTTCAATCAGCACGACAGCATATTTTCCACTGACGGCATTGAACTGGAACTTGCCATTGCCCAAGCTGGTGGCGAATTGATTGTCGGTGTAGACGTTGTCGATGTCAAAATTAGGTGCGGTCACTGTGAAGACGTCGCCCTTGTTTAGCTCCACATCAGCAAAGTAGTTGTCGCCGCTGGAAGCCATCTCAGCACCATTGAACGTCGGTTTGGGAGCAGTAGAGGCATTGAACTCCACGGTGATTTTACCCGGCACAGCCACGATTTCATTGACTGGGTCACCAGCCACGAAACCATTGAGGTCGATGGTCAGCGTAACCTTGTCGCCCTTGCCCAGAGGCACGGAACCAGAGAAGATATTGCCATCATCGCCACCACGCTGGTAGGTCTCATTGCCATTCTCGTCGTATACCCATTCTCCTTGAGGAGTGTTCACATAGAAGTAGTCGTTAGGCTCCATGGCGAGGTCCTCACCGTGGAACTCCGTACCCCAACCATACTGGCCAAAGAACTTGAAGTTGACACCAGTAATTTCGTTGCCATAGGTGAAGGAAATCTTATATACATTCTCGCTCACCTGAGCCACAGGGATACTGTTCGTGACAGAAGGACTCCAGTTGGAGTTGTTCTGTGCTGCCGTAGGCTGTCCGATATTGGAGCCGATAATCCAAAGAGCCTTGTCGTTGGTGAATGTACCAGGAGCCTCATAGGTTCCGGGGATAATCTTCACATAGTTCATTGTCGGCATCAGCAAGACAGTGTAGTTGCCGCTGACAGCATTGAACTTGAATTTGCCGTTGCCCTGGTTGGTAGCTGCGAATTCATCCACATAAGCGCTGTTGATGTCCATATCCACAGTCGCGGTATTGCCAAGAGTGAATTCTCCACCTTGTGTGAGGGCTGCATCAAAGTAGTAGTTGTTGCCAGCCTTGGTCATATTGACACCGTTGAAGGTGGGGAAGTCAGCGGGAACATACTCCTCATAGTCGACGGTCACCTTGCCGGGTGTTACGTTCATGTCGACGGTGACGATGAGTTTGTCGCCATTGCCAAAAGAAGCATTGCTCTGTGAATAGAGGTTGCCATTGTCACCGCTGGCACCATCCTGACCGCCAACATAGAGGTATGGATTCTCTTCCATCCAGATGTTGCCCTCACCTGTTCCGGGGAGCACGTCGCCGCCCCAATTCTTGCCCTTGAAGAACTTGAAGTTCACCTGTGCGTCGGCATTCAGTTGCTGTCCGAAGACCAGAGTGAGTCGATACACATTGGGTTCCACCTGAGGAACAGCCACATCGGCACCACCCTGCCAGTTGATGCGGTTTGTCACATAACTGGGGAATCCGATATTCTCGCTACCATTAATGTAGAGAGCCCTGTTGATGTCCCAGTTGGCAAAAGCCGACTCGGGGTTGTCGTCAACTTGCCTGTATTCGACGCTGATGTACTTCTTGTCGGGGTCGGCAGTGAACCAATAGGCATAGTCAGCCTGTCCGTAGGCTTGGAAGGTCCAAACGTCACCCGACTTGTGTGTGAAGAAGTCGGGCATTACATACCATGATTCGTCGGTGCCGGGGAGGATATAATCCTGGCCCTTCACCAGTGTGCCGTCATAGCCCCTGGAGCCGTCTATGACGAGTTCTGTCTGTGCTTGCACAACAGTGGCGCTTGCGAATACTGCGATTGCTACGCCTAATCGAGTAAACCATTTTTTCATAATGTGATGATTTAGGTGAATAATAATAGTTTATAGAATAATGATTTGATCAGTTTTTCAGTTCCTTCCTACCCTGGCTGATATAGATGCCCGGACGGGTTGGCGAGGAGGTTCTTACTCCGGAGAGTGTGTAATAATACAGGTTGTCACTATGTGCCGACTGCAATCTCATGGTCTGAAGTCCGCTTGTCTGGTCGGTGTTCATCAACACAGAGACAGCTGCGCGTGTAGGAAGCAAGATTTGGTTGTAGCGGTTCACCCCATCGGTGATGTTCACCCTGAGCATTCTGTTGTTGGAGTTGTAGAACACCACAGCCAGCGAGCCATCAGGATTGCGGAATGCGGAGTAGGTCACACCGTCATACCACCATCCTTCGGTCGCGATTCGGCGGGCACCCGGACGAACAACTGCCGAGAGGTGGCAGATGACATAGTAATGAGAGTTGAGCGTATACGACTTATAGTCGTTGGCTATGTCGATGGCACCAAAACAGGTCTGGCATCCACCATCCAGGTTGGGTCCGCGCTTCATGTCGAGCATGAAATTCCACACGATGGCACCTCTGCAATGCTTGTTCATGGTATGCAGACCAATGTTCACCATGCAATCCGCCAATGAGGAATCGAGGTTGCGGCCATTGTTCCATGTGCCTATCGAAGCCTCCGTGAAAAGCAGTTCCTTGTCAGGGTAGAGGTCGTGGATGACATTCAACTCATCGCTGTTGCCGCCATAGTTATGATAGGCAGCGCCTACAATAAGTTCCTTTCCATCAAACTCCGTGTTCTCAAATACTTTGTAAATCTTCGCCGGATACTGCTGCTCACTTTCCTTGCCGTCGTAGTTGTAGTTGTGGTCGAACAGGTAGATTTTTGTGTTCAGACCAGCCTCCTTGAAAGCGATAGCCATACGTTTCACGAAACTGGCTTCTTCATTCCACGGCATATAGAGTGATGCGCAGTTGCCAGGGTTCAAAGGCTCGTTCTGAGGACTGACCGCATAGATGTTGATACCCTCGTCGCGCATTGCCTTGATGAACTTGACGAAATAGTCGGCATAGGTCTTGTAATAATTGGGAGCCAGGTGACCGTCAGTCCAACTATCGTGCGCCGTGAGGTTGTCGAGGCTCTTCACCTTCATCCATCGCGGACTTGTCCATGGGGCGGCAATGATTTTGAGCGCTGGGTTGATGGCGAGGATTTCCTTCAGCACGGGAATCACATAATCGGTCTCATCTGAATAAAGGCGAAAGTGGCGGAGCAAGTCGTCCTGAGGTCCCTTCTCGTCGCAAAGCGAATACTCTGTACTTGAGAAATCATTGCAGCCAATGGATATTCTGACATATGACACCCCATAGCCCTCGGTCGGCGAGAATGTCTTCGTCAGAAGTTCGGCGCGGTCTTCCTTGCTCATCTTGAGCAGGTTGTAGCTCGACGAATAGGTGATGGCAAAGCCGAACCCATCGATTGACTGGTAGGTTTCAGATGGTTTCAGTACAATAGCACTGCGGACGTTGTCGCTCTTCTCACCTGTCAATGTCGTCTTGGTCAGGGAATATGTGCGTGAGCCGTCTGTCGTATATACCAGTCCCTCCTGCGCCATCGCTCCATAAGGCAACAGCGCAGACGTCAGAAAAATGGCAAATAATCTTAACTTCATATCGTTGTTTGGTTGAATAAAACTATTCTTCGCCTTCTACCTGCCACCACTTGAAACCAAGGTCGCTGCTTGGCACATAAGTTTGGGCCTTGTAATCGGGCAAAGCGACATGCACCGTATAGTTGCGGCGCAACTCCAGAGGATGGGAAACCCATGTGTGCGAGACCTCATCGTTGAGAATGATGACCACCAGCACCACACTGCCTTTACCAATCTTGCCGTATTCCGTCGACAGATGAGGGATGCTGAAATGCATCTGGCTGTAGCGAACGCTAGTGTGCGTATCGAGGCTGCCGTCGGAAGAGGTGCCGTAAGGACTCACGGGATGGATTTCGACGGAACGCCCCCCATGCTCATATCGCACCACCGGATTGAACTGGCGGCTGATGTCTATCAGAGGCGCCTTGCTGCCGTCGGGCATCAGTGAGCGGTCGGCCTCCCTGCCTACAGCATAATTGAGGTCGATGTCCTCGCTGTAGAAAAGATACATGTTCCCAAAGGGAGCCTGCACCTTGGTGCCCGTCACGGTGATGTCAAGCGACGTGACGGTTTTGGGTTCGGGAGCAGCGCCATCATCATCAGAACCATTGCATGATGTCATCACCGACAAGGCTACAAGAAGGCCTGAGAAGAGCAAGGCTCTCCTCAAACCATTTCTTGTATGTCTCGACATGATGAGCATTGTCATGTTATTCTCGTCCGGGTATAGGGGTGAAGGTCTCTGTCACGGGAATGGAGAGATTGCCATATCCGTCGATTGTGAACACCTCAAACTCATAACCCTGAAGCTCAAGTCCGGTCACCGTGTATTCGGTCACCACCTCAGGGACTTCTATCGTACGCATGTCGGTGGCAGTCTTTTTCACCACAATGCGCATCGACTTGATGAGGTGGGTCTCGTCAACGATGTCCCACATCAGAGTCAGGTTGCCAAGTTCCGGAGATACGGCTCTCAGGTTGCGTACTGCAGGGGAATAGGTCGGTATGTTGTCCAGATACTCCCTGTAATTGCTGTCCATGTCCTCGCACGAGGTGCTTGAGATAAGCACCATGCAACTAATGGCTATTAAATATATCAGTCGTTTCATGATGATTTTTGTTTTTATCACTGATTGTTATTTTCTGCGCCTGACATTTGAGGTCTGGGCTTCCTTGGCAGCCAACTCCTCGTGCGACACGAGAATCGAACCGTAGAGGTTAAGTTCCGACATACCTGCGATGTTACGCTTCGACAGGTCCCAGTTCTCCACCATGCGTACACGGATGTAGCGCACTGAGTCGGTCATGGCATCCAGTTCCCATTCGTGGCCGTCGATGGCATACTGATAGCTCTCATTGGTGGGCATGTACACATTCTCGTGACCGAAATAAGATGGGTTGTTCCAATAGATAGGCAAAGTGCCTGCTGTGGAGTTGGATGAGATGTCGCAGTCCTTGATGAGGAACCATCCGTCTTCGTCGAGTGTCATTGAACCGAAAAGTTTGAAACGTTTCAGGTTCTGTGGCTGATAGTAGAAATAGTCGTCGGAGACACCACTTGTCTGCCCGCTCGCACCGGAGTAGGGCTGGCTGTCGTAGGTGTAGGCACGCTGCCATGCTTTCAGGCGTGAAATTGACACCACTTGGTGCATGTCGATTACGATGTCCACCTGATCGGTATCCCAAGGTATGGAAGAGCCATATGAGACACTGGAGTTGTCGCAGTCGGTACCGCAATAGTTTTGAGTGTTGCTGGTGTTGCTGTCGATAATACCGTCGAAAATCGCCTCATTCTTGTACTCCCATGCAGGCTGGAGGGTGGTGAGTCTTGGCACGAGAGTCCACACGAACTCCTTGACAAGTCCATGGGCGGGATCGTCGTACTCCAAGAACTTCAACGACTCCTGCTCAGCAGGCACGTTCACATCGGATGGTGTACTCTGTGCGGTCTTGTTGCCAGAGGAATCCTCGACACGGTATGTCACCTTGTAGTTGCCCGCAAACATGTTGCGGATGTTTGCCTTGGCGTTTTTCTGCTTGCTGCTCAGATAGCGTGTGCGTGTCACGCCCTCAGCATCAGTATAGTCAACCACTACATACACTACTTTCGCCGCACTCTTCACCGTGATGTCATCAGCCTTGGAGTCAGCCCCCACTGGATTCTCCCATGTCACAGCAAGACCACCGCAGATGGGGTTAATCTCCAAATTATCCTTAATCACATTGATAAACGAGCGGCCCGGCTGCACATTGATGACGGCGGAACCCGTCTCGCCCCCCCATTTGTCGACTGCTGAAATATGGATGGGATAGGTCTTGGTCTCGTCCGCCAAGCCATCGATTTCAATCTTGTTGTCATAGATGCTTGTCGTGCGGAAGACATCCTTTCCCAGCGAATTGGTGTAGGCAGCCTTCACATAGAGCAAATCGCTGTTGCTGGGGGGTGTGAACTTGATAATCGCTCCTCCCATTGTAGGCTCATAAGACAGGTTCGTCGGAACAGAGAGAGAAGTTTCCTCCTCGCTGCAGTTGGTGAACGACATTGCCATTAGCAGACAGCATAAGGTCAATGCCCAATATTTAGTCTTTCTTTCCATGTCTATTATCATTATATGGTTATCATGTTTCTACACATCATCAATATCCGGGATTCTGAACCAAATTGGGGTTCTTGACCATCTCGTCGGTAGGAATAGGCCATAAGTAGTTGCGGGTAGTGAACACATGGAGCAGTTCCGGGTCCTGAACGCGCTTGTAGTATTCTGCTGCCGAAGTGGCATCCGAATTCCACTGCCAGATGTTGGTGTTGAAGTATTTGGAACCCTCAAGCCAGCGGCGGACATCATCGTTGCGGTAGCCCTCGAACGCCAGTTCCACCGTGCGCTCCTGCTTGATAATCTCACGCATGCCGTCCTTGGTCATGTACTTGTTGGCGTGCTTGGCATTTGCCCAAGACTCCTCGACCGTGGGAACGCCCGAGCGTGCCCGGATGGTGTCGAGCAAGGCAAGAATCTCACCCTGACGCTGCTCACCATACACCTCGTTGAGACATTCGGCATAGCTGAGCATCATCTCGTTGTAGCGGATGATAGGCCATGCATAACGGGTTATCGTTCCGTTGCCCTGGGTATCGGGGTGCATCAGCTTGCGGAGGAACACACCTGAGGTGGGCACGTCGATGTCGTCGTGTGTCTGTCGTCCGTTGGCTTCCTGATAGCGCATCTTCAGGTTGTAGAGCGTGCCGTATCCGCGAACCCTCGAGCGGTCGAAACCTATCGAGGCGTAGAAACGAGGTTCCCTGTTCATGAACATGTATGCCGTCTGCTCACCCACCTGAGCAACAGTGCTGTGGTCGGCTGTGATGGTGACCACAGAGTCGCGGTGCTCATAGTCGAATGTGGGGTCCTCGTCCATCGGGAGGCCATTCTGTGTATAGAAGAACTCCGTAGCATTCAGTGTGGGACCAAACCACTGCCATGCATCACCAGTAGACGAGGCAGCCGAACTCTTGTAGTTGATGGAGCGCTGAACCTCATGCCAGCTGAGCACTTGGTTGGTGGTGCGTGAGCATCCCCAAATCACCTCCTCGTTCCACTTCGAGACCATCGCATATTGATAGTTGTACATATAGGGAAGGCGGATGGAGTCATTTCTGAAATTTCGTGCATCCACGGTCTTCGAGTAGTCTGACGACGGGTATTTGAACAGATGGATGTTGGAAGAGCGGCACAGGTCCATCGCCTCCTCGTAGGCAGCAAGGGCACGCTGCCACTTCTGCTTCTCCAATTCAGTGTTGCTCTGTGGGAAGAGTTTCGTACCGTCATGGTTCTCCAGCGAATAATAGAGAGGATTGTTGTTGAACAAGGGACTGGCGGCATAAAGCAGCACTTTTGCCTTGAAACAACGGTTGATTACCTTGTCTATCCTTCCCAGTTCCGAGGTGTTGATGATTCTCATGGGCAATGCGTCCACAGATTCATCAAGCATTCTTACGATATAGTTCACCACGGTGTCTACCGGTTCGCGCGCCTGCTGATTTGCCTTGTCTGACACATCGAGTGGCGTCTCCTCACGGATGAGAGGAATGGCCCCATACTGTGTGAACAGCAAGAAGTGATAATAGGCGATGAGGAATTTCACCTCCCCACTCCACCGGCTCTTCTCGCTCTGTGTCATGTCGGGCACGCGGTCGATGTTGTTGAGGAATGTGTGGCATATGCGAAGAGGAATGAACAACGAAGCCTCACATGGAGCATGCTCACTCCAACTGCCGCCCCAGTCGCCGTACCAGAAGCTCATGATGGGCTGGTCGGCGCTGACCTTTCCCAAGACGGCGTTCTTGCCGTCGGTCACACGGTTGATGCTCATGATCATCTCGTCGCTCATGCCGAGAAACGAGTATGTGTTGTCGTACTCAGGTATGTAGTGGTAGCAAGTAGCCAACGCCCTGTATGCCGTCTCCTTTCTGTTGAAGAGTGCGGAGATTTCCTGAGTGTTGTCCGGCACCACATCCAAATAGTCAGAACAGCCGCTTGCGGAAATGGCCAGGACACCAAACAATATGTATTTTATATACTTTTTCATATTCTTATTCTTTTTGATGACACTCATCAGAATTCCAAATTCAAACCGACATTGAAAACTCTCTGTGTGGGATAGCCAATACCGTAGCCACCCATTTCAGGGTCCCATAATTTGAAGTCGCTGAAACAGAAGAGGTTATTTCCCGAAGCGAAGAAGCGCAACAGGCTCAGGCCCAGTCGCTTTGCCGTCTTTTCCGGCAGCGAGTAACCGATTTCCATTGTCTTCAGGCGCAAGAACGACCCATCGCGCAGCCACCAAGTAGAGTTCACGGTGTTGTTGGCAACACCAGCCGTAGAGAGGCGTGGCCAGAAGGCATATGGATTGGGATTCTCCTCACTCCAGTAGTTGCCAGCCACCAGTTTCAGTGCATTGCGGTGATTGGCCAGAGGCTCAATCGATGATGGCTGGATGAAGAACGATGAATTGGCAACCCCTTGGAAGAAGAACGACACGTCGAAATTCTTATAGCCCGTCGAGGCACCAAATCCATATACAATCTCCGGGTCGGTAGGATAACCTATGGCGACCATGTCCTTCGAGTTGATGACACCATCCTTGTTGATGTCCACATATTTGATATCACCAGCCATGTAGGTAGCACCAGCCACCACTTCCTGCCGCGGGCTGTTCTCCACATCGTTTTGGTCGATGAAAAGACGCTCAGCCACATATCCCCATTGCTGGCTCAGGTTGTATCCGAATCGGTTGCGCCACGGCTCGGGATAGATGAGGTCGCCGCCACGAATGTATTTACTTGTGGTGTAGGTGTAGTTGAAACGAGTCTGCAGCCACCATTTCGGTGTGATGCTCCAGTTGATGTCGCAAGAGGCGTCGATGCCATGCTTGCTTGTTTTGCCCATGTTGGCATAAATGTCGGCAGTGGCACCCATGGTGAGAGGCACGCTTCCCATCCTCTGGTAGATGTCGTCGCGGTTCTCGCGGAAATACTCAACCTGGACGGTCGCCTTGTGCAAGATGTCCATCTCTACTCCATAGTTCTGCATTTTTGCTGCCTCCCATCCAATCTTTGAGTTGGCATAGCGGTTGATGGAATATCCGTTGTAGGTGACGTCGAAGTCCTGTCCCCAGGTATATCCCTGACCTCCGTTGTTGGTGTTGACATCGGCAAGATAATAGAAACGCTGGCTTGTCGACATGATGTTGTCATTACCAACCAGGCCGTAGCTTGCCTTGAACTTGAACATCGGGAAAATCTTCTTCAAGGCAGAATTCTCCCAGAACTTCTCATTGGAGATGATATATCCCAAACCAATTGATGGGAAGAAGCCCCAACGATGGTTGCGGTCGAATTTCTCCGAACCATTGTAGCCGAAATTGGTCTCAAGATAATAGCGCTCGCCATAGCTGTAGGTGAAACGGCCAGACAGGCCCAGCGTGCGGATGGGAAGCGAACCGAATGCCCCACCCTGGTTGCCAAGCAGCTGCTCCTTCATCTGTCCTACCAGCATTCCGCTTACGCCGTGCTTGCCGAACTCACGGTTGTACTGCAAGGCGACCTCGAAGTAATAGGAACTGCTTGTCGACAGGCTCTGCGATGGGTTGCTCAGGCGGTCGGTACCTTCCTGCACCTGATCCAGACTGTATTTCGTACCCAACTCACTCACCTCTGTCTTCAACGCATAATAGAAAGGAGTCATCGAACGGGTGTTGGTGTTGGAACCCGTTGAGGTGAACGAAGCCAGTCCACGGGCGGAAAGGCCCTCGGTAATCATCTTCAGGTCCTGCTCGATGGTGAAGATGGAGTTGCCCGTATATGAGAAAGCATCAGAATAGCCCACCATCATCTCGGCATAGGGATTCGGGTATCGCACACTTCCCACATTGTTGCCATAGAGCACATGCTCGGCGTAATACCAAGTGTTGTCGATTGACTTGTCGTAGAAAGCCGGGAAATCGACAGGGTTGGCACGCATGATTTGGTCGAAGAGGTTGGAAGTGGAAGCCGCCGGGGTGTTGGAACGGTCAAGGAGGGTATAGACCTTGACGGCAGCCTTCGTCGTCTTGGTGAGGTTCACGTCGATGTTGGCGCGGATGTTGTAACGGTTGATGCTGATATTGTTGTTGTAGTTGTTCACCGACGGCACTTTCAGCAGACCGTTCTCATGTGTGTATGCAGCCGAGAGATAGTATTGAGCCACCTCACCGCCACCCGATGCTGTCACGGTGGCTTTGTAGTTCAGGGCGGCATCCTTGAACATCATTCCATACCAGTCGACATTGGGATAGAGCATCGGGTCCACACCTTTGCGTGTGTTCTCAATTTTCTCCATCAGATAGGCATCGCTCGCCACACCTTGTATATCGCGTGTGCGTACCGCATAGTTATAAAGGTTCATGTAATCCACGCCATCGACGAATTCCAAAATCTTCGTCGGTGTGGAAATCTGGGATTCCAGTCGTCCTGTAATCCTCAGTTTGCCCTTCTTTCCAGATTTCGTTGTCACAAGTATGACGCCATTGGCACCCTTCGAGCCATAAAGGGCTGTTGCTGTGGCATCTTTCATGATGCTGAAACTGGCAATGTTCTCCGGTTCGAGGCGTGCGAGGTCTTCTGTCGACATCTCGATGCCGTCGATAAGGATAAGCGGACCAGCCAGCGAGCTTTCAAGACTGCTCACACCACGGATGAAGAAGTTGGCATTGTCCTTGCCAGGCTCTCCCGTTCGCTGATAGGAAACCACACCAGCAATACGTCCAGCCATGGTGTTGGTCAGGTTAGTACTTGGTGTACGCAACTCTGAAGGGTTGATGGTCTCGATAGAACCAATCACAGAGTTTTTCTTCTGTCGTGAAAACGCAACGACCACCATTTCATCAAGTGTGTTCTCGTCTTCCTGCATGACCAAGTTGATCTCTGTGCGGTTGCCAACATACTCCTTCCTCGTGGCAAAACCAATGTAGGAGAATGTAATAGAATCAGTAGATTCGGCATTCAGCGCGTATTTGCCATCTATCGAAGTGACAGTACCGCTTGTCTCCTTACCTCTGATTACCACAGTGACACCAGGCATCGGAGTGCCTTCTTTGTCAACTACAAGTCCCTTCACGATATGCTGTGCATCGACAGGCAATGAGCCAATGACCAACAGCAAGATTATCGCTAAGAATTGTCTCAAATGATTTTTTCTCATTGAATAGGTTTTTAGGATTATGGTTGATGGTATTGATAATTTCGCTTTAATGCTTTTTAGGTCGGTTTCTCGATGCAAAAATAATAAAAACTAAAATACGACTTTCTTTGAAAAAATAAAAAGTAGATTGACAACGAAGTTGTTTTTCTTTATATTACTAATAATCAACAGATTACGAAAATTTCCCAGGCTCACAAAAGTAGATTTTAAAAAGGCTGTTGAGTGGTTCCAATTTGCTTCACGGCGTCCTCAAACTCGTCTCTCGGACCGATAGCCGCGTTTTTCACGGTCGAGCGATAGTTGTAAATGGTGTGTACGGAGTAGTTGAGGAATTCTGCTATCTTCGAACTGTCGGTGATGCCCATGCGTATCAAAGCAAAAATGCGCAGTTCGGTAGTGAGTGAATTTGAATTAGGAGGTGTGATTCTTGATTCAGGTTGGAGAAGAGCATTGAATTCATCAATGAATGATGGGATGATGTTGAGAAATGCCACGTCGAAATTGCCCAGCAACTCGTTGCAGTCCTTCGACTTCATCTCGCGCATCTTGCTTGGTGACAAGAAAGAGGAGAGTTGTCCGCTCTTTTGCTTTTTCAGAACGGTGGAGCGAAACGCTTCTATCTTCGTGATGTAATCCGAACAAAGAGCGAGGAAGTTTCCCAGATAAACCTCTTTCATGCGGTTGCTTTCGTTGAGCAGGTTGTAGCTCTCATGAAGTTTTTCTATGGTTTGCTGCAACTCATTGTTCAGTTTGATTAGTTTCTGGTTGTTCTCATCCAATTCCCTACGTGCCACCCTTAGTTTGCGCATCTGCCTGATGACATACAAAACGGCTATGCCGAGAAGCAGTGCAAGCACACCGACAAGGAGCAGCATGATGCTCAACTTGTGGTTTTGGTTGTTGGTCATCTGCTGGTAGTTGTGTGCGATGTTGTTGAGGATGTCGATGCTCTGTAGGTTGCGAAGTGGTGAGTTGTATTGCTGCAATCCATCCTGTGAGATGTTGATGAGAAGATACGACCGTTTCACGTCGCCGTCACCACTGAGCATATCGGCCAGTGTCCACAGCGAAGCCTGGTCTTTGATGGAATGCCGCAAGTCTCCAATTGCCGACCTAATGAGCCATTGCTTCTCCTTCTCTTTTTCACCCAGACCTTTGTAAATCAACGAGCGGAAATAAGCCACCTCGGAATATTTCTTCGACATCGAGTCGATATGCTCAAGTCTCTTGTCGCTGTATTTGAGAGCCTCCTCATAGTCCTGCTTGTTGCGGGCAAATGTCTCGAGTGTCTCCAGATAGATATCGCTCTCAGGCAACTTGCTGTAGTATTGCTGTAGCAGGAAACGATACTGACCTGCTTTGTCGAGATAGCTGGCATTGATTTCGCTGTCGTGGGAGTAGTATCCCGACTCACCGTACACATGTCTGCAAGCATCGTAAAAAAGAGGCAGTATGGTATCGGGCAGATGCTGCTCGTCGATTTTCGAGATGATGTTCACCGCTTCCAGGTATGAGCCAGTCTTGGCATAATATTGCGCCTTGAGCAGTTTCATACGAGTGATGACACCTTGGTTGCCACTCTGCTCCGCCAATTGCAGATTTCGGTTAATATATAATGTGGTGGAGTCGTAGTTGAATTTCGAATAAGCCTCGATGAGTTTGTCGGTCAGTGAAATCTCTTCAGCCAAACCGCCTTTTCTGTGATGGAGGCGCTCCTTGATGGCTTCAATGTTTTTTTCATGGGCATCATCATATTCTTTGATATGGGTGATGGCAGAATCCAACTGCGCCAACAGGACAGCAGTTTGGCCACTTTCTTCTTTAGTAGAAGGCTTACCCTTTCCCTCTGCCGTCACGCCTTTACCCTCAAGAGGGAAAAGCAAAATCAGAAAGATACAGAAAAGCAGATTGATATTGTTCTTCATTATTAGCGCAGGAAAGAGTATAATTCAAATATTGGTTTTGGCAAAGTTATAAAAAAATACAGACGTAGCAACAAAAATGGATGTATTTTTTCTTTTTTCCGCTAAATCTGTAAAAAAAGTTGCACAATTTCATCTACTTTTTTGCCGATAGAGAACTATTGTAACCTTTTGATTTGCAAATAAATAATCATCATCCGAAATGACATTCAATCCACTATGGCAGTAGTTGTCCTTTGAAAGAAACTTTTTTTTCACTATTTTTGCACAATCATCATCTTTACCCAAAGACCTATAGCAAACGACATGCGAAATACAATGAAAAAGACCGGTGTCAGACATCTCATGACTTTATTGCTGCTTATCGCCACCGCTATGACGTTAGAGGCACAGCCCAGCACAGGATTGGAAACCACTCACGAGGAGTCGGGTTTTGTTCCCGAAGGATACCAACTGGACTGGAGCGATGAGTTTGACGGAAGTGAACTGAACACCAATGACTGGAAATTTGAGATACAGGAGCCAGGTTGGGTGAACAACGAACTTCAACGGTATGTTGGAAAGACATATAGGGGCAACAAGGTGGTGTTTGTAGAGGATGGCCACCTCACCATCCGCGCACAGAAGGTAGACAACCAGATAGTGTCGGGCCGCCTCAATGCCCGTCCTTCCCAGGGATGGCATTACGGATATTTTGAGGCGCGCATCAAACTTCCCAAGGGAAAAGGCACCTGGCCTGCTTTCTGGATGATGCCGGTGAATGTGGACTGGGCAACCAATCCCTGGCCGCGTTGTGGAGAGATAGACATCATGGAAGAGGTGGGATACGCCCCAGGGCATGTGTCGTCGTCCATCCATTGCGAGACCTACAACCATACAGCGAACACCCAGAAGACCCATTCGATGTATTTGCCTACCGCCGAGGACGAATACCATATTTACAGTGTGGAATGGACATCAGAGAAGCTGGCGTTTTTTGTCGACGGTCAAAAGCACATGGAGTTTTTCAAAGAGAGCGACGACCATTCGGTATGGCCATTCCACTATGCCTTCCATCCCATCCTCAACCTTGCATGGGGCGGTTCGTGGGGCGGAGCGCAGGGAGTCGATGAGACCGCCCTGCCCGCCGAGTTGCTTGTCGACTACGTGCGAATCTACAAGAAGCCGATGCCCGAGACAGCCAAGAAAATCGTGGCTTATGTCACCTCATGGTCATCCGTTGCTGTCGACCCTAATGTCATGACCCACATCAACTATGCCTTTGGCGGAATCGACAGCAATGGTCATGTGACCGTAGATGGCAAGAACCGTTTTAAGGAAATCGTAGCCTTAAAGGAGAAGAACCCAGCATTGAAAGTGCTGTTGAGCATCGGCGGATGGGGACGAGGCAATTTCTCCCCCATTGCCGCAAATGAATCAAAGAGGAAGGAATTTGCAAAGTCATGCCGAGAGTTCTGCGACCAATATGGAATCGACGGCATCGACATCGACTGGGAATTTCCCGGCAACAACTCATCGGGAGAGTCCTCACCATCGAATGAGAAAAACAACTACACGCTGATGATGCGTGACCTCCGAGCGGCACTTGGCGACGAACTATTGCTCACCATGGCATCGGCATCCAGTCCGGGATATTATGATTACACCTCACTCATAGGGTATCTCGATTTCGTCAATGTGATGACCTACGACATGGCCAGTCCGCCCAACCACCATTCCGCCCTTTATCGCGGAGGCACAGTGGGAAACGGGTGGTTGGTCGCCCATGAGTCTATTCAGGAACACCTAAAGGCTGGAGTCCCTGCAGAAAAGCTTGTGATGGGCCTTGCATTTTATGGCAACGGCAATGCCGACGGCAGTGGTTCTGCCAATCAAATCTCATTGCAGGAAATCGAGAACGGCATTGCCGATGGCAAATGGACAGACCATTGGGATGATGTGGCGAAAGTGCCTTATGTGACCAACAAAAACGGGAAATTCGTCTACGGTTACGACAATGCGAGGTCGCTCACCGGTAAATGCCAGTATATAGTAGACCATGATTTGGCCGGAGGCATGTATTGGGAGTATGCCAACGACAACCTGATGGGAACCGAGCGCAACACCGTTTACGACTGCCTCGTGGGGAATGCCGTCAGGAAAGAGAACCTCACACTGGGCGGAGAGCCATTGGAGTATGTGGGAGCCAACAGATATGGCAATGTCCTCAATATGGTCCAAGGCAACACCTACGTTGCTGAAGGAGCCGAGGAATTCAACGACGTCAGTTGGTATTGCGACCCCGACTTCTTTGAGAAAAGCGCAGATGGCTCATATCGGTTCCGTGCCGTCTCTGGACAATACGACATCAGTGCCGATTTCAACAACCATTGCTTCCGCGTCATCCCCCTCGACGAAGGAGGCACCCCCCTCACATACAGCAATGAAGACGGCAAAGGATGCATCTGGGTCATCGGAGCCAACTCAAGCATCGGCAAACCATCTTTCATTCCCGGCAATGACAATGGATGGACCGAAAGCAGGGCCTTGCCTATGGCACGGATAGACGACACCCACCATCAAATCACTTTTGAGGTTGGGCAACAGCTCAACCCAGAGAACGTGAATTTCAAATTCTTTCATCAGAATTCATTTGGCAACGGCGACAACGAGGAGTTCACCCCCTTCACCAATCCCAAAATCACGACCACGAGCGAGGTCTTTTATATCAATTTCAACACACCCGACCGCGGCAATGTCAAGCTCCGTTCCGGTAAGACGCTTACATCAGGCGACATCTATGTTCTCACCATCGACACAAGCGACACCTCGCACGTCATTTTGTCTACGGAAAACATCACCACCGGCATGAAGGATGTGAGCACAGGCCGCACCAGTCACGATGGCGTTTTCTATGACATCACGGGCAAAAAGATAGGAGGCATTGCTCCGGGACATCACGACCGACAAGGTCAAAAACAAATCATCATCGTCGATGGCAAGAAAATAGTTAGGTAAGCAGTTAAAGAAGTTAAGAAGTGAGTTGAGCAAATACAAACCTTGAGATATGAACAAGACAAGAATCATCCTTTCGATGGCAATCGCCATGCTGATGACAGCCACGTTGTCGGCAAGACAGGCAAAGACAGACAACATGGTGGTGGTGGCATATGTCACCTCGTGGACGCAGGAAATCCCCGACCCTACCGTGATGACCCACATCAACTACGCATTCGGACACGTCAATGACTCTTTCGACGGCGTGAGGATTGACAACCCGGAACGATTGCG
>Ga0247611_10005690_pt1 | contig 16305 bp, 12 predicted proteins | sample 177DNAGHGhighgp2_FD_192422 | JGI IMG/M metagenome (GOLD analysis project Ga0247611, IMG submission 192422) | Sheep rumen microbial communities from Palmerston North, Manawatu-Wanganui, New Zealand - 1770 DNA GHGhigh gp2 | ecosystem: Host-associated > Mammals > Digestive system > Stomach > Rumen... | reverse complement strand
TCATTATTAATTTTAGCTTCTTTAATATACTTAGAAATCTCTTTTTCATGATATACACAAAGTTCTGCTAAAAGCCATGCTATAGCCATTTCTACGTAGTAATCAGTGCTATCTTTTATTAGTGATAAAATATCATTTAAATGAGCTTTATCACTTGCTAATTTATTAATAAATAAAACATATGCAAATCTTTTTGTGAATGTGTTTGGTATTTTAATATATCTTTTTGCTCTTTTAAAGTGATCATTAAAATCTAAATCTTTATTTAGAAATTGACCAATCATATCAGTACTCCACCAATCAGAGAATAAGTCCAGATTATTCTCAACAAAATCTAACTTTTCCTTATTAGTTTTTAACTTTTTTAAAGATATTTTAAAATAGATTCTAAAATATAAATAACTACCATAAACATATTTTCTTAAATTACTAACATCTTCATTGATATGATTTTTAATAAAAAAATCTATATCTTTTGCTTTATAATCAAAATTAAAATAATTATCAATAAATTCTTTATCCATTTTTCTTTGCCACTCTCATTTTAGCACTATGTGCTCTATTATTATTATCTAGTTCTATATCACTTGGAGTTATTGGATGTTTAGTAATTAATTCTAAGTTTGGTTTTTCTGTATTTATGATAGGAACATTCTTTGGAATGTTTATTGTTGATTCTTCTTTAAATATTGTTTTACAAATTCTATCTTCTAATGAATGGAAGCTTATAACAACAACTCTTCCATCTTTATTGAGCAAGTTAATGGCGTCTTTAAGAGATTTTTCAAACACTTTTAATTCATCATTAACCTCTATTCTTAATGCTTGAAATATTCTTTTTGCAGGGTGTCCTTTACTATTTAATACTTTTTGAGGTAATGCTTTTTTTATTACTTCTACTAATTCTAATGTTGTTTCTATAGGTCTATTTTCTACTATTTTTTTTGCTATTTGTTTAGAAAATGGATCTTCTCCATACATATAAAATATTCTTGCTAAATCATTATATGAATATTCATTTACAACTTCATAAGCACTCTTCTTTTGGCTCTTATCCATACGCATATCAAGTCTTGCATCTGCGTTATAACTGAATCCTCTAGATGCGTCATCAAATTGAAATGAAGATACCCCTAAATCATATAAAACTCCATCTACTTTATTAACACCAAGATTTTCTAATTCTTTTTTTATGTTAACAAAATTAGATTTAATGATTGTATAATTATTAGATATTTTATCCAATCTTTCTTTAGCAATATTAATAGCAAAATCATCTTGATCAAAACAATATAAATGACCAGTCTTTAATTTTGATAGAATTAAGGAACTATGTCCAGCACCACCTAATGTGCAATCGACATATATTCCATCTTCTTTTATGTTCAAATATTCAATTGCTTCATTAAGTAAAACTGTCTTATGTTCCATAAAAATCCTCTCTATATAGAAAATAGATGCCCGATGCATCTATTTCTAAATTACTTTTCTTCTTTTTTCTCTACAACTTGTTTACCGTTATAGTTTCCACAATTTGGACAAACACGATGAGCTAAAATCATTTCTCCACATTTTGGACATGTTACCATTCCTGGTGCAGTAATGTTATAATGTGATCTTCTCATACGTTTCTTTGTTTTTGAAGTACGTCTGAAAGGTACTGCCATCTAAAAACACCTCCTACAAATATTTCTTTAGATCTGCAAATGCTGGGTTTATATATTCTTCTTTTTCATCATCACTATTAAAAGTCATACCTTCTTTTACAACTTTCATAGGGATACGCATAATAATATTTGATAGGATTACTTCATCTAGGTCAACTACATTAGTAACTAAATTAATGTCATCGCCATCATTATTTTCTGTTTTAAAGATTTCATCTGTGTGAAATTCAAGTGGATATTTAACATCTTCTAAACTAATTGCACAAGTCATTACAAGTTCGCATTTTACATCAAGTGAAAATACATATTCATCAAAGCCAAGTTCATAACCATTGCCCATAACTTTCACCATAGATATGGCTTTAACATCAGGCATTTTATCTAGAAATTCGCTAAGATCTAATTCGTAATTAACCTCAATTGGTTTATTCATTTTGGCTAATTGGCCTAAAGTCCACTTCATTATAATCACCTCAGCCTATTAAATTATACTTTTTTATTGCTTGAATGTCAATATCTTTAATTACTTTATAATTAGTAAATTATCTATATTGTGAGAGTAATAACATTTATGTTATAATAATATTGGTGATGAGTTATGAAAATCGTTGGAATTGTAGCAGAATACAATCCATTACACAATGGACATTTATATCATATTGAACAAGCAAAAAAGGATGCTGATGTTTTAATAGTTGTTATGGGTGGTAACTATTCTATGCGTGGTGGAGTAGCCCCTATGGACAAATTTATTAAGACTTCTCTAGTCTTAAAATATGGTGTTGACTTAGTTGTTGAGCTTCCTACAGTATATGCAATTCAAAGTGCAGACATTTTTGCTGCTGCGGCTATATCCATTTTAAATGAATTACATTGTACTGATATTTATTTTGGTAGTGAATCTGATGATATCAAATACCTAAACAAAGTTGCTGCTTTAACAGAAAAGAAAAGTTATTCTGAATTGTTACATGAATTTATGACACAAGGTTTTTCATATCCAAAAGCCAGTGGAATGGCTTTAGAATCACTAGGTATTCCAACATTAGAATCTTGTGACAGAATGAATATTTGTTATTTAAAAGCTCTAAAAGATTTAAAGAGTTTGATAGTTCCTCATACTGTTAAAAGAGAATCTAAATATGCAAGTGCTACTTCTATAAGAATGTTTGGACCTTCTATAGATATGGTACCTGAAGAGATTATGGAATATTATCGTAATTATGGTTTCAATCATATGAACAATTATTACGATTTGTTAAGATATAAAATTACTTTAAATAGTCCTATTATTGATGAAGGATTAGAAAATGCATTAGATCCTAATCAACCTACTTATCAAGATTTAGTAAGAAGTTTAATCTCAAAAAGATACACTGAATCAAGAATCAGTAGATATTTAGTAAAGACTTTACTAGATTTAAAATTAGATTTCCCTAGATATCCATCATATATTAGAGTCTTAGGTATGAATTCTTGTGGTAGAGATTATTTAAATACAATTAAAAAAGATATTAACTTAATTAGTAAAGTTAAAGAAGGAATTAATGAAGTATTAGACTTTGAACTTAGAGCAAGTCAAATATATTCTTTAAAATACCATTCTAATGTATTTAGAAAGGAATTTTTAAAACCAATCATTGTGTAGTTTGAGGTGATGTGTATGAAGAGGCTTAAGGGTGATTTTACTCCTTATAAAATCCTTGGATTCAGTGCAATGATATGTGCTATATTTATGTTTCTATTAGCACTATTAATTGACTTTCCAGGTAAAGGAACAATTTTAGAATATAAATATATGGTAGCAAGTCATAAAGCTGTTGCCATTGCATTATATAGCGTAGGTGCGCCATTATTCTTAATGGGAGCAATAACTGTTATATTTAGAATTGCTAAGAAGGCAATGGCGTATATCATCATAGCTTATGCTTTAGTTGCTATGATGGGTGTATGTATTTGTACACAATTTGATTTTATGTTAATCTTCGTATTACCTCCACTTGCTTCACAATTATTTATAGATAAGAAAATTACTTATTTTTCTGAATTTGGTACTATAATTTGTTTTATTCTAGCAGTAATATTTACAGCATTCATATTTAGATCTTATCCAACTTGGCCAGAAGATGGACTAAACTTAAGATTCTTCGCTTTATTACTTAAGATATTAGTTCCAAATATAGCTATATTATTTATCTTCTCATTTATTTTTAATAAATTAGCTGATAAGACAACAAATATGCAACAAGTAAATATGGAGCAAACTAAAACAATTGACAATAGAGCTGATGTAATGAATTCTTTAATTAGATCTTCTCTAGACTTATTTATGGCAACTAAATTCAATGAATTAGACGATGCTATTAGAACAACTTGTACTGATGTTTGTAGTAATTTCTTAGAAAATCAAGAAGATAGTTTAAGCGTTTATATTGGTAAGAGCTTTGATGGAACATTTAAGTGTTACGGAAATAAAAAGGACGATGGCACTTATGAAATGATTCCAACTATTAAGACACAATGTACTCTTGATGTTAGAATTCCTGTTTCTTCTACTGATGAAAATAGAATCATTGGTGAATCAAATAGTAAAGAATTAAATCTTCCTCTATTCTATGAAACAGAAATAAAAAATGAATATAACGAAAATGGTGAATTAGTTTTTGATAATATTTTGGAAAAAGAAAAATATAAGAAAGAAAAAGAAAAGAATGTATTCATCCATACATTTGAACGTGAAAAACAAGATACTATCATTTCTATTTACACAAAAGATAATAACTCAAAACAAATGAAATTAATTTATTTTGTTATTATAGATGCTAAACTTACAATGAATGAAACATTAGATGAAATCATTAAGATTTTAACTAATAACATTGGTGTATCATTGATTAATATTACACTAAATGAAGACTTCTTAAAGAGTCAAAGAGAAATGATTAAGACTTTAGCCGTTGTTACAGATAGGACTAGCAAACATACTGCTAACCACGTACAACGTGTTAGTGAATATATGCGTGTATTATGTAGCGACCCATTCTGGGGATTTACTGAAAAGAAAATTGAGCGTATAAGCGTTGCGTCCATGATGCACGATGTAGGTAAAATTTATATTGATAAATCTATTCTAGAAAAGAATTCCGGCTTAAGTGAAGCCGAATATGAAGAGATTAAAAAACATGTTGATTATGGAACTGATTTAATTAAAGACTGTCCTGGTGATATTATGCGTTATGCAAAAGTAATGATACAAGATCACCATGAACGATGGGATGGTAAAGGATATAAGAAAAAACGTGGTACAGAAATTGATTTATTAGGTAGAATAATTGCTATATGTGATGTATTCGATGCCTTAATGAGTCCAAGACCATATAAACCAGCTTGGCCTGCAGAAAAGGTATATTCTACTATCGTAAGTGATGTAAATCACTTCGATCCAAATGTAATTGCTGTATTCAAAAAGCATTTTACAGAATTAGTAAAAGTTTATAACGATAACAAGGATCCAGTTGAAGTAATCAATAGCTATAAAGCATAAAGGAGATACTATGATTAAGTTTACTAATGTCACTAAAAAATATAATGATTTTACAGCTGTAGATGATTTAAGCTTTGAAGTTAAAAAAGGCGAAATAGTAGGGTTTATTGGGCCTAATGGTAGCGGTAAAACTACTACTATGAAGTTAATTAGTGGTATTATTAAAAAAACTAGTGGTAGTATTATAGTTAATGACTTTGATATTGAAAAAGATCCACTTAAAATAAAAGCATCAATAGGCTATATTTCTGATAGCCCTGATGCTTTTTTGCGTTTAAAAGGAATAGATTATTTAAATTTTATATGTGATATTTATGGAGTAAATATAAATGATAGAAAAGAAAGAATAGAACGTTATGCAAAGGAATTTGAAATATATGATGCTCTAACAAACCCAATGTTAAGCTACTCTCACGGTATGAGACAAAAGCTTATGATTATATCACAACTTATTCATGAACCAGATACTTGGATTTTAGATGAACCAACAGTTGGCTTAGATCCAAAAAGCAGTTATACTTTAAAAGAAATGATGAAGGAGCATGCTAAAAAAGGAAACACCGTCTTCTTCTCAACTCATATTCTAGAAATCGCAGAAAAATTATGTGATAGAGTAATTATTATTTTTAAAGGCAAAAAGATATATGAAGGAACACTTGATGAATTAAAAGAAAAATATCCAAATAAATCATTAGAGGAGATATATATTACTTTAATCGATGAAAACAATTAAATTACTTAAAGTGTTACTTAAAAACTTTGAAATGATTGCCTTTGAAAAGAAAAAATCCAAAGTTTTCTATATGGTTATGGCAATAGTCACAATGCTTATCATATTCATACCTACAGCATTTATGATAGGAATAATATCTTATGGTATGACTTTAAACCTAGTAGAAAACAACCATTTAACTGAAGGAGTTAATTTTATATTATATGCTGTTAGTATATTCTCCTTCATATTTAGTATTAATGTTATACTTAATGTCTTCTACTTCTCAAGTGACATAGAGCGTATTCTTCCTATGCCGTTTAAAGAGCGAGAAATCATAGGAGCAAAATTCTTTAATACTTTAATAAGCGAAAACGCCATAGAACTTGTTTTAATAATATCTTCCTTAATAGGCTTCTTTATAGGAGGAAAACTTGATATTTATGCCGTTTTTATTATAATCCTCGCATGTTTAACATTACCTGTATTACCTTTAGTATATTGTTCTATATTATGTATGTTATTTATGTTTTTAACAAAGAAAATAACAAACAAAGATATAGTATCAAAGTTTAGTAATATACTTCTTATATTAGCTTTAGTTGGCATACTTGTAATGGCTATATTACTAGCTAATTTTGATCTTGATGATTTTACTTTAAATCTAGTTAATTCTAAATTTATGACGGTAATGAAGTATATATTCCCTAATGTATATTTTATAACTGATAGTATGAATGGTAATTTATTATCATTATTATTCTATTTATTAATAACTGTTGGATCTGTTGTTATATTCTTCTTACTTGCTAAATTATTATATTTTAGAGGATTAAATCAAGCAAATTATAGGAAAGATAAAAATAAAGAAATAGTATATAAAGAATCTAATAAGTCAGTTAGTTATTTAAAGAAGGAATTTAAATTATTATTTAAAACTCCTGCCTTCTTCTCTAATTGTATTATTATAAACTTTATATGGCCTTTCTTTATAGGATTAATCATCTTCTTATATGATAAAACAGGTAATTTAAAAAAGATTTTAGATTTATATTATGATAATAATTATACTGTGCATTTAGCCTTTATAATTGGTATAGTAATATTATCTATATTAATTACTGCGGTTAATTCTATTGCCTCTAGTTCTATATCTAGAGAAGGAAGTAGCTTCTTCTATATGAAAGTTATTCCTTTATCTTATAAAAAACAAATAATACTTAAAACCATTTCAAGTATTATTGTAAGTTTTATTGGATTATTCATTTATATTTTAGTATTTTCTATCATATTTAAATTAGGAGTACTAAATACTATTTTATATATTCTATTAAGCTTTATATCTGTAATATTCATTTCCTTACTTGGAGTATATTTAGATACAGTTAATCCGAAATTAGTATGGGATGATGAAATAAACGCTTTAAGAGGAAATCATAATGTATTCATAAATATGGCTTTTGCGATACTTATTTCAGGAGTTTTAGTAGGATTAATCTTTATGCTTAAATACTTAAATTTAGGCTTAATTTTGGCTTATGTTATATCTTTTGTATTAGTTATAACATTTACTGTTATAATATATTTTATTTCCATGAAATATGGATCTAAAAACATTGAAAGAATAGAATAAAAGAGGTTCAAATTGAACCTCTTTATTATTCATTTATTTTTCTTTTTAATTCATATATTAAGCTTAAAGCTTCTCTTGGTGATAAATCATCAGCGTTTATATCATTTAATATTTGAATTACTTCTGGTGTTTCTTTAATTTCAACCTTTTCTTCATCAAAATTAAATAAATCCATTTCTATTTCTGTTTTACCTTTAGTTTCTTCTAAATAATTTAAGATATCTGAAGCTCTATTGATGACTGGATTTGGTAAATGTGCAAGTTTAGCAACATTTATACCATATGATTTATCACTTGGTCCATCTATTACTTTATGAAGGAATACTAGAGTATTCTTATCATCTTTTGCGGACACATGAATATTCTTTAATCTCTTTAATGTTTTATCTAAAACAGTTAGTTCATGATAGTGAGTTGAAAATAAAGTTATTGCGCCTATCTTTTCATGAACATATTCCATAATAGCTTGTGCTAAAGCCATACCATCATATGTTGCTGTACCACGCCCTATTTCATCAAATAAGATTAGTGAATTTTTAGTAGCTTGTTTTAAAGCATTATTTACTTCCATCATTTCAACCATAAATGTAGATTTACCACTGACTAAATCATCAGATGCACCTATACGTGTAAATATTTGATCAATGATTGGAAGACTAGCACTCTTAGCAGGCACGAAACAGCCAATTTGAGCCATTATTATGATAATTGCAAGCTGACGCATATATGTCGATTTACCGCTCATATTTGGGCCTGTTATAAGCAACATATTATAGTTTTCATTAATAGAAATATCATTAGATACAAACATTTCTTCATTTAATATTTCAACTATTGGATGTCTTCCATCAACTACATTTATAACTTGTTTATTTGTGATAATTGGTTTAACATAATTATTCTTTTCACTAACAACTGCAAATGATAATAATGTATCAATAATAGATATTACTTTAGCATCCATTTGTAAATTATTAATATATTTATTACATTCTACTCTTATTTCACTAAATAATTCATATTCTAGTTCGATAGTCTTATCTTTACTATTCAATAATAAAGTTTCATATTCTTTAAGTTCAGGAGTAATAAATCTTTCAGCATTTGCTAGAGTTTGTTTTCTGATATATTGCATATCATCAGTTATAGTTTGAGCTGCGGCTTTTGATATTTCAATATAATAGCCAAAAACTTTATTATAAGATATTTTTAAAGTCTTTATACCAGTTAATTCTTTTTGAGCTGCCTCATAATTTATTAACCAGTCTTTACCATTTTTAGTTATATCTCTAAGCTTATCAAGTTCTTCATTATAATTAGGCTTAATCAAATCTCCTTCTTTTAAAGTTATAGGAGCATCCTCGTTAATAGATTTTTCAAGTAGTTCATATAGAGGAACAAGTGGATCAAGCATATTAGATAAATCAATTGAATAATTAGTATTAATTTTTTTAATATTTTCTTTTAATTCAGGCAAATATTTAATTGAATTTTTTAATTGAATTAAATCTCTTGCGTTACAATTTCCATAAGAAATTCTACCTACTATTCTTTCTAAGTCATATATATTTTTTAGATTAGAAATAATAGTTTCTCTAAGTTCAAAATTGTTTAATAATGATTCAACAATTTCATATCTTTTATTAATTTCTTCTTTATCAATTAATGGCCTTGTTATACATTTTTTTAGTTCTCTTGAGCCCATTGCAGTAAGGCATTTATCAAGCAGCCAAACAAGGGATCCAAAGCGCTCTTTATTCCTTTGATTTTCTAATAATTCTAAGCTGTTAATTGTATGAATATCCATCTTTAAAAATTGTTTAGAATTGTAATATTCTAATGGTTTTAAATGAAGTAATTCACGCTTTTGTGTACGCATGATATAATTAATCATTCTACCAAAAGATTCAATAATTGCTTCATCTTTTATCTTGTTAAATAGATTATTCCAGTTAGAATTAAGTTCTACTTCATCATTAATTGATAGAACAATATTGTATTTATTTTTTAAAACATCAATAGCAATTTTATTAAATTTTGATGGAATAATTACTTCTTTTGAGCCTAAAATAAGAATCTCATTTACCAATAAATCAACGGTATTAATAATCTTTGTTGCATAAGATTCACCTGTAGAAAAATCGATATAACATAAGGCGTATTCTCCTTTAGATTCTGTAACAGCAACTAAATAATTATTCTTTTTTTCATTTATACTACCTTTATCAATATTAGTACCTGGAGTAACTAAACGTACAACATCACGCCTAACTATTTTATTTACTCCTGGTTCTTCCAATTGTTCAACAATAGCTACTTTATAGCCTTTTTCTGTAAGTTTATCGATATAAGAATCAACAGCCATATGAGGAATTCCACACATTGGAACTCTTTCTTTGGCACCTGCGTCTCTACCTGTTAAACATAATTCTAGTTCCTTTGATGCGATGTATGCATCATTAAAGAACATCTCATAAAAGTCTCCTAACCTAAAAAAGACTAGTGTGTCCACATAGTCTTTTTTAATGTCTAAATATTGTTGCATCATTGGAGTATATTGACTTTTATCAATATCTTTAAATTCCATAATGCTTTTTTACCTCCGGTAAATATTACTTTCCAAACCAACCTTTAATAGTCTTAGCTATAGTGTTGAATAGGTTCTCACCTAAAATATTCTTAACAACATTTCTAACTGCTTCATATACACCTTGGATTGGAGTATTTTCTAATACACCTAGCATTCCTAATAATCCTAATACAATTATTAATATTAATAATATTATGAATATGAATAGAAGCCAAATGAATACTTTAACAACTGGATTTGATTTTTTCTTACGTCTTGCAACTTTAGAATCAGCTTGAAGAGCTTCTTTAATAGCTTTTTCTTCAGCAGCTTTCTTCTTCTTATCAACTCTAGTTTCATTTCCAAGTCTTCTTTCTCTTGCAGCTTTATCTTCTCCGTAAATTGGAGCTTCAAATACTGGAGCTTCGAAGATTGGTGTATCAAATAATGGTGTATCAAATGTTCCATATTCATCAGAATCATCATATGATGGTGAATCGAATGAAGATTCTTCCTTAACTGGTTCTTCTTCGATTGTAGTTTCAGATGGTTTATCAGCTGTTTGATAAGATTCTTCTTGAATTTCATCAATGTCAGGCATAGCCATATCTTCAACATCATCAATCTTGATTGCATCTTCATCTTCATCTTCAGTAGTTTCTTCTTCGAACATTGTTAATTCTTGACCTTCAGTGTCTTCTAATCTGATTAGTCCTTCTTCCTCTTCTTCAGCAGGAGTTTCTTCAACAACTTCTTCTTCAACTGTTTCTTCTTCAACAGGAGCTTCTTCTACAGCTTCTTCTTCAACAGTTTCTTCAACTGCTTCTTCAGCAGGAGCTTCTTCTTCTTGTTTTTCTTCTTCATAATCGAATAGAGGAACTACGAATTCATCTTCTTCTAATTCTTTAGATTCTTGCATATTAGCCATTTGCTCTTTTAAAGTTTCATTTTCTTCTTTTAAAGCATCCATTTCTGCTTGTTTAGCAGCTTCTTCAGCTTCTTGAGCTTCTTGAGCTAATCTTTCTTCTTCAAGACGAGCTTCTTCTTCTTGACGAGCAGCTTCTTCTTGAGCTAATCTTTCTTCTTCAGCTAATCTTTCAGCTTCTGCATCAGCAAGAGCTTGTTCCTTTTCAGCTTCATGTTGAGCCTTAAGATCTTCAATTTCTTGTTCATGAGCTTCTTGTTGTTGTCTGATTGCTTCTTCAGCAGCATCAGCCTTAGCTTGAGCTTCTTCAGCTTGTTTAGCTAACTCTTCTTTTTCTTCTTCGCTCTTATCTTTATTCATCATTTGTTGTTGTAGGTTAAGAATCATAGCCTTAAGCTCATCAATTTGTGCATTGCTTTGTGGAGCTTCTTCAGCAACTTCTTCTTCAACTACTTCATCTTCGATGATATCTTCTTCATCTTCGATTGGTTCATCATCTTCAGTTGGGATATCTAATACTGCTAAGTTTACATAAGATTTTTGTACTTCTGTTTCAACACGTGAAATAATATATTCAATAATATCTTCTTTCTTTAATTCGATAGAAGCTTTAACACCATTTTGTTTTGCATATCTTTGAAGTTGTTGAACGCTCATACGTTTAACTTTTTCTTCATCTTCTGGTGTGAACTTGCCGCTAGCGCTACAAGCTTCGATGATAATGTCAACTAATTCTTCCTTCTTAATTCTTCTTGGAACATCAATGTTATATTTAGCACCGATTTCTCTTAATTCATTTAAAGTTGAACTCTTAGAAAGAACTTCTCTGAATTTGTTATATTCAAGACCATCTACTTCATTTCTTTCATCATAGAATAAGCAATCCATTCCACGTTGATATTCTGCAATACTTTCTTTTTGACTTTGTTTATAGCCTCTAGCTGTTTCATAAAGGGCTGTTAGCTTTTCAGTATCAATTTTTAATTCCTCATGAAGTTTGATAAACATTAACCATAATGTCTCTCTATATTCATTGTAGATTTCAGCATTAGAAATTAAAGTAAGTACACCTTCAAGTTGATGTTCACTAAATGTCTTTAACCATCTTAGACGATAACGTACTTCATCAGTGAAAGTCTTTTGATATTCTTCCTTCCTAACTCTCTTGTCTAGTACTTTATGAAGAGCATTCATACGTACTTTTCTTGGCATATTCATGCCTTGTTCGTTAAAAAATGCGACAATTTCTTTTGAAGGCAAATCCTTTAAAACTGCTAATACGTCTTCAACTTTCATTACTTGTCCGTTAATTTCTAATTCACTACCACGACTAATTACTTTCATATTAAATACCTCCATACGTATTTTTTATTAGATATCTACTTCAATATTTTACAACATTTATTATGGTATTTCAAGTAGTCTTGCCATTTTTTATTGCTTTTTTTAGCATTTTTTTGCAATTTTTAATAAATTAAGTTAAAAAATTAATGTTTATCTCCCCATTTATAATGGTAGAAATCATTTCTAAGTCATTTTTAACCATTTTTTCTAATTCTGAGTACTCATCAATAATACTTTCATACTCAAAATTGTCAATTTTCGCTTTATTAAGGGATAAATCACTCATAATTATAGTTGATAATTCATTATTTGCTAAAATTATATTTCTTAGTTCGATGTATCGTTTTACTGTGCTATCATTTTTAAGTATTTTAACCAAATTACTCAACTTGTTCACCTATTAAAAACCATGTTTTAGCTTCCTTAATATATACATCAACTATCTTACCAATACTATCTTTATTGCCCTTAAAATTAACTAATTTATTGTGTTCAGAATAACCGCATAATGAGTTTGGATCGTTCTTCGAAGTTCCATCGACAAGCACTTTTACAACACAATTTTCAAATCTTTTATTGCCTTTTAAGTATCCTGCATTAATTACATCATGTAATCTATCAAGTCTATCATGTGCTACTTTTTCATCTATTTGATCTTTATATTTTGCAGCTGGTGTACCTTCTCTTGGTGAATAAATAAATGTGAATGCACCTTCATAGCCTACTTCTTCACATAGCTTTAAAGTGTCTAAAAAATCTTCTTCTGTTTCTCCTGGGAAAGCAACAATTATATCAGTTGTAATTGAGATGCCAGGGTTTAATTCTTTTAATTTTTGTATCTTTTCTAAATATTCTGCATGAGTGTATTTTCTATTCATTCTCTTAAGAACAACATCACTACCAGATTGAACTGGTAGATGTAAGTGTGGCATAATATTAGGTCTTTGCATTGCTTCCATAGTTGCTAAATCTAGGTCTCTTGGATGGCTAGTAGTATACCTAATTCTAGCTATACCAGTATCACTTAAATCTAATAAAAGGTTAGAGAATGTATAATCCATATCTGTAAAATCTTTTCCATATGCATTAACATTTTGACCAAGTAAAGTTATTTCTAAATAACCATCTTTAACTAATTGTTCAACTTCAGCTATTATTTCTTTTGGCCTTCTGCTTCTTTCTTTTCCTCTAGTGTAAGGAACTATACAATATGTACAGAATTCATCACAACCAAACATTATATTAACCCACGCCTTTTTATTAGATACTCTAATATGTGGTAATTTCTCTATTATGTCTCCTTCTTTTGAATAGACTTCAATAACTTTGTTATTATCGTTTAACCTTCTATAAATATATTCAGGTAACATATGAATATTATGTGTACCAAACACAACATCAACTTGTGGATATTTATCTAATATTTTAGTGATTGTTTTTTCTTCTTGAGCCATACAACCACAAATAGAAATAATCATATCTTTATTTTTTTGTTTATATTGTTTTAATCTACCAAGTGTTCCATAAAATCTATCTTCTGCATTTTCTCTAATAGCACATGTATTTATAATCAATACATCAGCTAATTCACTATCTATGTTTTTAAAGCCCATAAGTTCTAATATACCAGCCATAACTTCACTATCAGCTTCATTACCTTGACATCCAAAAGTTATAATATGATATGTCTTATTTTGACCTATATTTTTATATTTATCTAGAAGTTCAAATTCAACTTCTAATGTGTTAGAGTTTGTTCTTTTTCTTGCTTTTAGTAGATCTGGTTTATTATATTCCATAATAGTCCACTCCTTCTTTATTATTATATCATAATAATTAAAGAAAACACCACTAAAATTGTGGTGTTTATCCTATAATATGTATTCTTTCTATTTTATTTGAATCAAAATCAAGTAAAACTGCACTTATTTGCATTCTTCCTTTAGCACAAACATGCTTATTTGGCTTGCCTGTAACAAATCTTTCGATGATAATATCTTTATCAACACCTATTACGCCATCAAGTGGTCCAGTCATTCCTACATCAGTAATGTAGAAAGTGCCTTTTTCTAAAACAGCTTCATCTGCTGTTTGAACATGTGTATGTGTGCCTAGAATTGCTCCTTTAATTCCATCAAAATAATAACCAAATGCTTTTTTCTCACTTGTTGCTTCTGCATGAAAATCAATTATATAATAATCTGATTTCTCATTATCTATAATATCTTTTACTGTTTTAAAAGGACAATCAAGTGGTAAATTCATATAAACTCTACCTAAAGCATTTATAACAGTTATTTTTTTATCGTTATATTTTATTGTTACAAAGCCCTTGTTTTTTAAGTTTGGGTAATTTGCTGGAACACATATGTTTAGATTTTCATCTAATAATTCATCTATTTCCTTATTTGAGAATGCATGATTACCCATAGTTATGGCAGATACACCCATCTTCATAAAGTCCTTATAAATATTTCTAGTAATTCCTTTACCGCCTGCGGCATTCTCACCATTAACAATAACTAGATTTACTTTATAATCTTTTTTTATTTTTTCTAGGTTATCGCCTAAAAACTTAACTCCATCAGAGCCGAATACATCTCCAACAAATAGTATTTTCACATTTTCACCTCCATAGATGAAAAAGAGCCGTAAGGCTCTTAATTATTTAGCAATATCAACTGCTCTTGTTTCTCTTACTACAGTTACTTTAATTGTACCAGGATAGCTTAAATTCTTTTCAATTTCTTCTTTGATTTCTCTAGCTACCTTGAATGTTGATAAGTCATCAACTTCATCTGGCTTAACAATAACTCTAATTTCACGTCCTGCTTGAATTGCATAAGTTGATGCAACACCTTTAACATTATTAGAAATTTGTTCTAATTGTTCTAGACGTTTAATATAATTTTCTAGTGATTCACTTCTAGCACCTGGTCTAGCAGCAGATAGAGCATCTGCAGCTGCAACTAATACAGCTATAATACTTTCAGGATCTTTATCGCCATGATGTGATTCAATAGCATCAATTACTTCTTTTGGTTCATGATATTTCTTAGCTAGGTTTGCACCAATTTCTACGTGTGAACCTTCAACTTCATGGTCAACTGCTTTACCAATATCATGAAGAAGTCCAGCACGTCTTGCTAATACTTCATTTTCACCAATTTCAGCAGCTAATTTAGCAGCTAAGAATGCTGTTTCTATAGAATGGTTTAAGACGTTTTGTCCAAAACTAGTTCTATAATATAATCTACCTAACAATTTTACTAAATCAGGATGAACTCTACCGATATTTGCTGTAAATACGGCTTCTTCACCTTTTTCTCTAATAAATGATTCAACTTCTAGTCTTGATCTTTCAACGATTTCTTCGATTCTACCTGGATGGATTCTTCCATCAGAAACTAGAGTTTCTAGGGCTTTTCTTGCGATTTCTCTTCTTACTGGATCAAAACCAGATAATACTACTGCTTCTGGAGTATCATCAACAATTAAATCAACACCAGTTAATGCTTCAATAGTACGAATGTTTCTACCTTCTCTACCAATTATACGACCTTTCATTTCATCAGATGGAAGTCCTACAACTGATACAGTTTTTTCACTAGTAGTATCACTAGCATATTTTTGGATTGCTAAGGCAAGCATATTTTTAGCTCTTGCTTCAACATCGCTTTTAGCCTTTTCTTCTTCATCACGGATATATAGTGCAATCTCATTACTCATATCCTCTCTAACTTTGCTCATGATCATTTCTTTAGCATCTTCAACAGATACATTAGAAATTTCGATTAGTTTTGCTTCCTGCTTCTTTAAAACGTCATCGATTTTGCTCTTTAATTCTTCAATTTCATTTTTCTTTTCATCAAGCTTATTTTCTTTGCTGTTTAAAAGTTCTTCACGTTTAT
>Ga0247611_10005689_pt1 | contig 16306 bp, 9 predicted proteins | sample 177DNAGHGhighgp2_FD_192422 | JGI IMG/M metagenome (GOLD analysis project Ga0247611, IMG submission 192422) | Sheep rumen microbial communities from Palmerston North, Manawatu-Wanganui, New Zealand - 1770 DNA GHGhigh gp2 | ecosystem: Host-associated > Mammals > Digestive system > Stomach > Rumen ... | reverse complement strand
CTGTTTCTCCTATACTAGCAGTTGATAAGACAGTAACCTTACCTGTTGAGCTAACAGTGATATTGCTGTTATTTGAAGTCCAGTTAACTTCAAGACCGGTATTTGCATTTGTTGGATAATATGTTGGAGTTAAAGTTTCTGATTGACCAACACTTAAGTTAACAGATGTTTTGCTTAAATTTGTAATATTTGTGGCAGAAATAGGTTCAGCAGAACCACCTTTATATAATTGAACTGCAGTTTGAGAACTTGTATATGTTACAAACCTTGGCGAAGTAGCATTGTATTGAATGCTTCCGTAATCAGAAGTTGTATTAGTGATTGTTGCATTGTCACCAGAGATGGAAATTTTCCAAGTTCCAGTTCCTTGATTTGAGTAGTTTAGATTTTTAGCTTTGCTAGAGTAAAGTTGACCTTCACTGCTTGTTAATGTCCAAGCACTACTTGATCCACCAAGAGTAAATTGAGCTCCATCGCTAGGGAAGTCGGTGATAGTATTACCATCAAATGTTGCTTCTACGTTTGTTAAATATGAACTAGATAAAGCGCCTGCTACAAATCCTTTAGAGGAACATGCAATAGCGACTACGTCACCGCTTGATAAATCACTGGCATCAGTTACTAATGTCCATTCATCTGATCCAGTGCTACCACCACCGCTTGAGCCTGATTCGTTTACAGTAACTGCACATGTTGCAGTTTTGTTACCGTCAACTGTCTTAACTGTGATTGTGGTTGAACCAGCTTTTAAAGCTGTAACTGTTCCATTAACTACAGATGCAACTGTAGCATCAGAGGATGTCCATGTAACATTCTTATTTGTGGCGTTACTTGGATTAACAGTTGCGGTTAGTGTCTCACTACCATCGACAGTTAATGTAAGAGAAGATTTATTCAAGGTAACACTTGTAACAGCGATTGCTTCTACGGAAATATCAAATGTGTCACTTACAACTGTGTTATTTCCGGCATTTGCTGTAACAGTAATAGTTGCATTGCCAACACTTAAGCCAGTAACAACACCTGTTTGAGAAACAGTTGCAACATTTGTGTTACTTGATTCAAATGTAACTTCTTTAATATTTGTGTCAGTAGGCGAATAACTAACTTCTAATTGAGTTGCGCTATCAATTGAGACTTTTGAGCTTCCACTTAAAGAGACAGATGTTGGGTAAACTGGAACAACAGGAGTTGTGTTAATTGAATATGTAGCATTCCAAACAATGAAACGTCTAGATGCTGCTAATGTAATAGTTGTTTCTGAAGTAACGTTAAATAAATTGACTGTGATAAAGCAATCTTCTTCGCTATTAGCCAATGTATATGGTGCGTTACCTGAGGCGCCTGAATCGCCTATAGCAGTGACAGATTCTGTTCCGAAAGTAATATCCGCTTCTGTGGATAATGAAATTGTTGTATCTGTGCCACCCCAACCAACAGCATAGAATGACATGCTTACAGCACCTTCACCAACTGTTATTGTCATATAACCGGAACTCTTACTGGCGCCAACTTTTACACCACTGTGTGAATTATCCTCAATAGTTAAGGAACATTCCTCGGCGTGATCACCAGCAGTCATTGATGCATCGAAATCTGATTGAGCTGGTTTAGGTGTAACTGTGACAGCACATGAGCCAACAACATTTGTGCCTCCGTTAGCGGTTGCATAAATGGTTGCTGTACCTTCTTCAACACCTGTAACTAAACCAGTTTCACTGACCGTTGCAACATTTGCATCGCTTGTTGTCCAAGTAACGCTTGTATCTGTTGCATAATCAGGAGTGACACTTGCAGTTAATTGATGTGTTTGTTCTTCTTGAACAGATATTGCTGTATCACTCACTGTGATATTTGTAACAGGAACTGCTTTAACATCGATGGAAAGAAGTCCATAAATAGCTGAATTTGATAAGGATTCAACTTTAATGGTCCAATTGCCTGTAGTTCCAAATGCAACATTAGTTGCAGCTGTTACATTATTAGGATTAATAAGTGATAAAGCTAAGTTATATTCACTAAATGATGAATATGGGATGTTTTCAACATCTAATGATGAATCACTGTATGATAAATTAACAGAAACTTTATCTAAGTGATCTGATAGCTTGTCATTAGTGTAATAAGATAATTTGGTTGTATTAACTTCAATAGCGGTTAAAGCTGCTCCAACATTAAGATTAATGATTGTTGGAACATGATTGCCATAGTTAACAGTTAATGTATAAATACCAACATCGCCAAATGGCTCATTAACATTAATTGGAGTAGATGAACCTTGCTTGGTGATGCTATATGAGTATTCATTGGTTAATACCTTAGATGTATTATCATCAAACAATGCCTTAACAACTAAAGCATTATCGGTTGCATACACACTATTAATAGTATAACTATTAGCATTTGCATCTGTTGCTGAGAAACCAATTTCTGTAACAGGTGCTGAAGGATGATCAATTATAGTTTTCTTATAAATAGAAAGATTTTGAGCATCTGATTTATATCCAGTAAATTCACGAACTGTATTATCGTATTTATCAACAAAGTGATAATATTCAATGTAAACATTTTGTGTATCGGCAACATACATTGTTGCAATACCGTTTGATATAGAAACATTCCATTTAGAATTATCAGAAAGCGATGTTTCAAAACCAGCATTTAAGTGTGTGCCGTTCACATAACCTTTCAAGTAATTGGAGCTATTCTTAAATGTTAGTTTATTATCGGAAACACCAACAGTCCAAACATGGTTGCTGCTTTTAACTGTTGCAAGATTATTAGATATATCGATCGAAGCAACATCAATATAGTATGTTGATTTAACTTTATTCTGGAGAGAGTAATAGCTATTATCTTGAGAGTCATAGCCAACAATAACAACTTCACTACCAGCAGTTAAATCGTTAACGTTTTCAACTAGTTCATATACAGTTTCTGTGTATGCAACTGGAATATTTGGATTTTCAACGCAGCTATATTCATAAGTTGCAGTAGCAATATTAACAGTGCCAGTAGCACTTAATTCTGCATAATAAGGATTGCTTCCTAATGTGATTGTTTCACCACTCTTAAGAGTTGTATAACCACCCCAGGTAGCACCATCATATGAAAAGCGAGCTTTAAGAGTTCCTGAGCCATCAAATGTAGCGTTAAATGAAGTCAATGATTTAAAAAGATTTTTGTTAACTAATGTACCACCATCATTTAAAGTGACGTGGTAATTTGATTTAGCAGTAGCATTTGTATATTTAAAACCAATATGCCATGATCCACTACTTGTGATGATGTCTTGATCTGACCCACTATATGCATTGGTGGAATCAAGTCTAACGTGATATTCATTATTTTGACCTTGAGCGACGAACACTCCAAGGTTTTGATTGGTAAGGGCAAGCGTGCAAACAAGACCGATTATTCCTGTAGTTGCAAGAAGCGATATACCGTATATTTTTCTTTTGCTCATTGTTTTCATTTAGGAATCTCCTAGTCGCCTTTTAGACGAATTATTAAGTATAACCTAATAACGCGCCTAAAACTACGCGTACATATTATATACATGATGGCATCGCATCTTTATTTGAAAATATCGCTTAAAAATATAGCTTTATACTTTGAATCATCATTCTTGAATACTTACTTGGAGTAGATAGATAAAGCTTGTTTGTGCCACTAAATTCTCTAGTGGATGTTTTTGAAATTGGAGTATCGCTCACAGTATAATCAAAACTTTGAACATCACTTTCACTTGTGCCAACTAAAAGAGAACAATTAGTGTCCTTAGATATGCTTATTGGTGATTCTGGATTTGGTTTATATTCCTTCCAATAAGTCTCCGCTAGAATATCAACTTTCTTAATAGATTTAGAGAAAGTAAATTCCATACTTCCACCAGCGGAGGCAGAACCTATTGTTAAATTAGAATGGTTATTACCATCATTATATTCTTTGCTTAATGTTGCACTGACTGTAAGACACACTAAATCGGTAATTAAACCATCAACAACAAATGCTTCATTGAGATATGTTTTTAATTTGGCGCATTGAGCTTCATGGCCTTCACCAAATTGCGTTGCGCCAGAAAATGCACTTTCAAAGTTAGCGATATTTGCTTGAGCGTACTCACTCGAAGAACTTGTATCAGTTGTAAGCCCCGTTCCTGAAGTAGAATCTGTTGTTGTTAATCCAGTCGATGAACTTCCTTGGCTAGATGAGTGATCATCATCTGGAGTTTGACCACATCCACAAAGTAAAGGGATCAATGCTAAAAGTAATAATTTCTTATACATTTATTTATCCTCTATTTGATTTATAACATAGTTAACATATGCACCTGCAACGTTAACACCAGTCGTATTTTCAATTCCTTCAAAGAAGGCATTAGAGTTAACTTCTGATAAAATAGGTTCTTTATTTTCACCTTCAAGAATATCCACTCCACAATAATCTAAACCTAAAACTTCACTAGCTTTTATAGCCATATCTAAATATGCTTTTGGAAGATTAACAATTGATGATGTTCCCCCACTAGCGAGGTTAGAAAGATATGAATGTTTATTTTCTCTTTTCATATACGCCACTACTTTATGACCGATAACGATAATGCGATAGTCTTTACCAACAGACGATTTAATAAACTCTTGATATAAATGAGGAACATGAATGAGTTTGTTCTCAATATCTAAAAGTTCTTTCTGATTGCTTACTAAATAGACTTGTTTGCCTAAAGATCCATAAACCTCCTTAACAATCATTGGAAAAGAAAGTTCATTAGAAACATATTTAAGCAAATCTCTATTACCATCATCGTGATAGCAGAGTGTTGATGATATTGTTTTAGGCATCTTAATATGATTATTTGCTAAAGCAATATGCGTTAACATCTTATCATCGCATAATTCGATTGCCTCAATTTGATTAAATAATCTATATCCTGCTTTTTTAAGCATTCTAGCGACATATTTATCCTTATCTAAATAAATAACAAAATCATATTTTGGTAGATTGATAATTACATCATTATGTATGAACGCTAAAAGTTCATTGTTTCTTTTAACATCGATATCGATATTACGTTTTGAAAATTCCTCACTTAATCTTTTAACTTGGTGAGATGTACCTTCTGTTATTCCATAACCATTGATGATTATGAGGCCTTTCATTATTTAAGCATCGCCTCCACTAAAGCATCGATTTCTTTTTCATTTGCATCTGATTTAGAAGAGACAAGATTAACCATTGGCTCAACAAATACTAAATTCTTACAATTTGCGAGTTTCTCTTTCATGAGTTTTCCACTTACTGGAGCCCAGCTACCGTTTTGAATGAAACCGACTTTCTTATTTTGCCAGTTGCGTTCCACTAAAGCGGTTAAGAATTCATTCATATGAGGGAAGATGGACATGTTATAAGTTGTTGTTCCTAAGATAATCTTTCCAAACTTATTTGCATCTTCAACAGCCTCATACATATCTTCGCGAGAAAGGTCACAAGTTGATACTTTTGGACAGCCTTTTGCTTTCAATTTCTCCACAATTTCAAGGGCAACTGCCTTTGTGTGACCATAAACCGAAGTATAGGCAATAAAGACTCCATCAACTTCTGGTTCATACTTTGACCACTTATCATAAAGTCCTAAATAATAGCCCAAATTTTCTTTTAAGATTGGTCCATGAAGTGGGCAAATCATCTTGATGTCTAAATTAGCAGCTTTCTTAAGTAACATTTGGACTTGAAGACCATATTTTCCAACGATACCAAAATAGTATCTTCTAGCTTCACAAGCCCAATCTTCTTCATAATCAAACGCACCAAATTTACCAAATGCATCAGCCGAGAAAAGAATTCCTTCGCTCTTTTCAAAAGAGACAAAAACTTCTGGCCAATGCACCATAGGTGCAAAGACAAATTTTAATGTGTGTTTACCTAAAGAAAGTTCATCGCCTTCTTTAATGACTAATTTATTCTTAAATGTTTTTCCTCTATGGAAGTTAGAAAGCATATTAAATGTCATCTCGCCACCCACTAAAGTAACATCTGGATATTCATCAACAAGTTTAAAGATGTTCGCGCTATGATCTGGCTCCATATGTTGAATAACTAGATAATCTGGCTTACGTCCTTTTAAGACTTCTTTAACATTTTTAAGCCATTCATCACCTAATTTTTCATCAATTGAATCCATCACAGCGATCTTTTCATCTAATATGACATAGGAGTTATATGCCATTCCATTAGGAACGATGAAATGAGATTCAAATAAATCTAGGTGCTTGTCAGATGCACCGACATAATAAATATTTTCACTTACTTTTAACATAAAAATTACCTCGGAGATATATTAACAAACTTTAAGCCTTTCTAAAACTATTAAAAATTATAATTTTTGTTTGCATTAACCTATCTTTGAATGAATAATTATCATATCACTATGTGGAAGACGATAAAGAAAATTGCCAGTAGCCTTAGAGAGTTCAAAGGTTACGCTATCATTACCCCAATTGTCATGATTGGTGAGGTTGCAATGGAAGTTGCAATTCCTTTTTTGATGTCACAAATGCTTAAGACAGTTGAAGAAGGCAAAGATTTTAAAGAAACACTCATCTTTATGCTTCTTATGATTGGAGGAGCAATTCTATCATTAACATTTGGTGTCTTAGGTGGAATATTTGCTGCTCGTGCATCAACTGGTTTAGCTAGAAACTTAAGGCTTGATTTATATAAGAAAATACAAACATTTTCATTTGCTAATATTGACAAATTCTCAACATCATCATTAGTTACCAGATTAACAACTGATATCACATCTGTTCAAATGGCTTTCGGAATGATTATAAGAATGGTTATAAGAGCCCCTCTTATGATGATATTCTCAACTATTATGGCCTTTGTTACCGGAGGTAAGCTAGCCTGGATATTCATAGGTCTTCTTCCGATTGTCGCTATCGGATTAGGCTTAATTATGCTTAAGGCAATGCCAACATTTAGAAGAATATTTAAACGTTATGATGCGATGAATGAATCAGTCCAAGAAAACATCGCCGGCATAAGAGTTGTTAAATCATATGTTCGAGAAGAATATGAAAAAGAAAAATTCAAAAACGCTAGCGATAGCATTGCTCGTGAATTTATAAAAGCTGAAAAGATTGTCGCATGGAATAACCCATTACTTAACTTTGCTATCCATGCTTCTAACGTTTTAATCTGCGCTATTGGAGCAAAAATAATTGTTGATTCAGGTGGAACCGATTTATCAGTATCACAGCTTTCAGCATTACAAACTTATGGAGTGCAAATTTTAATGTCACTCATGTTTGTTTCAATGATTCTTGTCATGCTCATCTTATCGATCGAATCAATTAAACGTATCTATGAGGTGCTTGTTGAAGAACCAACCATTAAGAATCCTATAAATCCTATTATGGAAGTAAGTGATGGTTCAGTCGTCTTTAAAAACGTCAATTTTAAATATTCTAAAACCGCCCATAAAAATGCCTTAGAAAACATCGATTTTGCCATAAATTCCGGTGATTTCGTGGGAATTATTGGCTCAACCGGTTCTGGTAAAACATCTTTAGTTAATCTGATTTCTAGACTATATGATGTCACTGATGGTGAGATTTTAGTGGGTGGTAAAAACGTCAAAGATTATGACTTAATCACCTTAAGAGACTCTGTTGCTGTTGTTCTTCAAAAGAATGTTTTATTTTCAGGAACAATCGCAGATAACTTAAGATGGGGAAATCTTAACGCTACAGATGAAGAAATAATTGCTGCAAGTAAGATTGCACAAGCTGATGATTTTGTTCAAACATTTGAAAAGAAATATGACACATATATTGAACAAGGCGGCACAAACGTTTCTGGAGGACAAAAGCAAAGATTATGTATCGCTAGAGCGTTACTTAAAAAGCCAAAGATTCTTATCCTTGATGACTCAACATCTGCTGTTGATACAAAGACAGATAAACTCATTCGTAAAGGTTTAAAAGAAGATATCCCTCACACCACAAAAATCGTTATTGCTCAAAGAATATCTTCTATAGAAGATGCTGATAAAATTATCGTTATGAATAACGGTACTATAGATGACATCGGAACACACGATGAACTTTTAAAACGTAATGAAATCTATAAAGAAGTTTATATGACCCAAACAAAGAAAGGAGGAAAATAATATGCCACCAATGCGAGCGCCAAAAGGCAAACTTGAAAAAGCTAAAAAAGGCACACTCAAACGCTTATTAAAAGCTCTATTTAAAGATTATAAATGGCATCTTTTCGCATCAGCTATTTTCATTATCCTTTATTCTTTGGGTAATATTGCTTCGTCTGTCTTCATGTCTTTAATCACCAATACACTAGAAGGCGCTATTGAAACAAAGACAAATCCATGGCCAACACTTCAAGTTATTTTGATTGTAATAGGCGCAATATATCTTGTTGGATTGATATCCGCTTTTGCGTATACACGTATAATGGCCATCGTTACTCAAAAATTCTTAAATACAATGAGAAAAGTCATGTTCAACCACATGCAATCTCTACCTATTAAATATTTTGATACGCACCCACGTGGTGACATCATGTCAATGTATACAAACGATATTGATACAATTCGTCAGCTCGTTTCTCAATCAATTCCAACGTCTTTCCAAACAGGATTTACGATTCTTGGTTCAATAACAGCGATGATATTATTCTCACCGCTTTTAACAGTTATTGTTTTAATCGGCACGATCGGAATGTTTACGAATGCCAAAGCAATTGGTGGCAAATCATCTCGCTATTTCGTTAAACAACAAATTGCTGTTGGTAAAGTTGAAGGAAATGTAGAAGAAACCATTAATGGTTTAAAAGTTATCAAAGTCTTCTCGCATGAAGATAAATCAATCGCCGATTTTGAAGTCATGAACTCTGAACTTTGTGATGTGTCCACTACCGCAAATGAAGCTGGTAACATTATGGGGCCAATCAACGGTAACATCGGTAACCTTATTTACGTTTTACTCGTTGTTGTTGGAGTTATATTTATTTGGCAAGGTTGGGCAATTAACCCTGGCTTCCAAATTGATACAATGGCCGGAACATTCTCTTATGGAATTGGACCAATATCATATTCAACAATATTCTTCTTCTTAATTGCCTGTCGCACATTCTCCAATAACGTCAATAACTTCACCCAACAAATAACATTCGTTGTTATGGGTCAAGCTGGAGCATCTCGTTGCTTTGCTTTACTTGATGAAATTTCTGAGCAAGATCAAGGCTATGTCACTCTTGTTAATATTAAGAAGAATAAAGATGGAACTTTCGTCGAAACAACCGAGAAAACAAGAGATTTTGCCTGGAAACATCCACATAAAGCTGATGGCACAATCACATATACTGAATTAAAAGGTGATATCGTTTTAGACCATGTTGATTTTGGCTATAATCCAACCACTTTAGTCCTTCACGATGTAAGCATTTATGCTCATCCAGGCCAAAAGATTGCCTTTGTTGGAGCTACAGGTGCTGGTAAGACCACTATTACTAACTTAATTAACAGATTCTATGATATCGCCGATGGCAAGATTCGTTATGATGGAATAAACATCAACAAGATCAAAAAAGCTGATTTAAGAAAATCTCTTGGAATTGTTTTACAAGACACAAATCTATTCACCGGCACTGTCATGGATAATATCCGTTATGGAAGACTTGATGCTACAGATGAAGAAGTGTATGAAGCCGCTAAGATTGCTAATGCATACGACTTTATTACAAGACTTCCTGATGGATTCAATACAATGCTAACAGGTGATGGGGCAAACTTATCGCAAGGGCAAAGACAACTTCTTTCTATTGCCAGAGCGGCAGTTAGCAACGCTCCAGTTATGATTCTTGATGAAGCTACATCATCAATTGATACAAGAACTGAAAAATTAGTTCAACAAGGACTTGATAACCTAATGAAGGGTCGTACAGTCTTTGTTATTGCCCATAGATTATCAACAGTTCAAAACTCAGACGCTATTATGGTCTTAGACCATGGTCATATTATTGAACGTGGTACTCACGAAGATTTAATCAATCAAAAAGGTACATATTATCAACTCTATACAGGCGCGTTTGAACTTGAGTAACTCATGCTTTATAGAATTTAAGAGCAAACCTTATAGTTTGCTTTTATTTTTTAATGTTAGATAATATCTATATGAGAAAAAGCAAATTTTTAATTTTATTAACATCACTATTTGTCTTAAGTGGATGTACAACAACAATCGATGATGACCATGGAAGTTCTTCCTCTTCAAGTTCATCAACAAGTGAATCATCTGCATCATCTAGCGATAGTTCATCAAGTGATGCATCGTCTACTGATTCAACAACAACTACTACACCAACTGACACTGACACAGATACAGAGGTTGATCCTCCTGTTACCCCTACAATAAATTACGAACATGTCACAATTGCTAAAGCAAATCAATATTGTGATTCTATTTCCACAAGCGTTGGAACAATCAATAAACTTGGAGATAAATATGTTGAAGTAACAGGTAAATTTGCTTTTGTCGAACCTTGTGGCACTACCGCAGGTGATTATCAAGCATATAACCAATATAAGATATTCCTTTATGATGATACTGGGTATATTTATATAGGTGTTAACGAAGAAAGATATAATGCCGTCTTTAAAAAGGAAATGTGTCTTAATTCTTATTACACATTTAGAGGCATCACAAATAAATATTTAGGCACCACTAATGAGATTGTCATGGGCTATGGTGAAAGTAATATCAAAGCTGGATATACTTGGGAAAAGAATTATTCAGGTACTGAATATAACACTACTCATCTAGCAAATTTTGCTGGTGCATTAAAATCCATGGATGAGATCTTTACTCTCGATCAAGCTATGTATGTAAATATAAAAGGAACTCATTATGGATCACTAGTCGCATTCAAAGGTCAATACGTCGATAAAATTGAAGGCGCTGTTGCATTATTTGCAAATGGAAAAGATGTCATGAAAGTTCATGGGCATGGCAAACTAAATAACGCATTTAGTAAACCTGAAGGAAGTGTAAATGGAGATTGCTACATCATTTATGGTGTTCTCGCATTATATAAATGCGTACCTGAAATCGAATATGTTGATCATGTTAAAATTACTGAACCAAGCGAAAAAGTTAGTTACGATGTGACTTCATTAACCGCTAAGACAGGTGCAAATCTATGGCAATATAAATATGAAAATAACGATAATGTAAATCAACATAACGCTGGATATGCCGCTCTCCATAAAGAGATTTGGCATTATGAAGGCTACATTCATGTAGTTTTACATTCTAATAAATATTATTTTGCACTTTGCGATACAGAAGGATATAGCGGAACAGCATTAACTTCTGGTACTTCTGGAACTGAAAAATCAAAGAAAGCTCTCAGAGTAAATAACGAAACCGAAACTGGCGCTTCAAGCGTTGCGGATTTAAATAGATCAAAACTATATCCTTATTTAGGACATAAAGTCGAACTTAATTTTATAGCCTATACTTATAACACAAGTTATTATTGGCAAATACAAGTATTTGATTTAAGTAAAATTACACAATTGGATTAATTATGTTAAAAGCAGTTATTATGGCAGGTGGCAAAGGAACCCGCCTAGGAAATCTTGTTCACGAAATACCTAAGCCGATGGTTAAAGTTGCAGGTATTCCTATTTTAGAGAGACAAATCGAAACTTTAAAAGCTGATGGCATCAAAGATATTACCTTAGTTGTTGGATATCTTGGGAATGTCATAAAAGATTATTTTAAAGATGGTATAAATTTTGGAGTGAATATCGACTATATCATTGAAGAAGAACCTCTAGGATCTGCAGGCTCATTTTACTACTTAAAAAATAAATTTAATGATGACTTTGTGGTACTTTTTGGTGATTTAATCGAAAGCATCAACTTCAAAAAGATGGTTGAATTCCATAAAAAGAATAACGCATTAATTACTCTTTTTTCACATCCAAATTCGCATCCTTTCGATAGTGATTTGATTATCGCTAACGAGAATAATGTTGTCTTAGGAATGGACTCAAAGCATAACGTTAGAGATTATTGGTATCATAACCTCGTTAACGCTGGAGTATATGTTCTTTCTCCTAAATCATTAGAATTCTTTAATGAACTTAAGAAACAAGATATGGAGAAAGACTTTATAAGAGGAGTAATCCCTACTAATAGAGTTTATTCATATTCTTCAAGTGAATATTGTAAAGATGCTGGCACACTCGATCGTTTAGAATCAGTTGGCAACGATATTCTTAACGGAGTTGTTGAAGCAAAAAATATTAAGCATCCTCAAAAAGCTATATTTTTAGATAGAGATGGCACTATCAATGTTCATAGAGGTCACTTATCAGATATAAATCAATTAGAATTATTGCCTCATGCTGCTGAAGCAATTAAGAAGATAAATGAATCAGGATATTTAGCAATTCTAATCACAAATCAACCTGTTATCGCTAGAGGTGATTTAACATTTGAAGGTTTAAATGAAATTCATAAAAAGTTAGAAACACTTCTTGGCAAGGAAGGTGCATATCTAGACGCTATCTATTTCTGCCCTCATTATCCAGAAAGTGGATTTCCAGGCGAAGTAAAAGAACTCAAGATTGATTGTGATTGTCGCAAACCAAAAATCGGAATGTTATTAAAAGCTAAAGATCGTTTCAATATTGATTTTAATCAATCATGGTTTGTGGGTGATGCTAAACTCGATATCGATTGTGGCAAAAATGCTGGAACAAAAACCATCTTGATTAGAGGCGATAAAAACGGCGATGCTAGACCAGATTATTTAGTAGAGGATTTATTAGAGGCAGTTAACATTATTACAAGTCATTGACTTGATAAAAAATGTTATATGTGAAATAATGCACTAGTCATATGGGCAAAAAAGATAAGAAAAATATAGAATCACTCGATCGAGAAAATGTCATTGTAAAGGGTGGCAAATTTTACGCTTTTATAAAAAGAACGTTTGATCTATTTTCATCAGGTATTTTTCTTTTGTTATTTGGCTGGGTCATAATCATTCTTGCTTTCATCAAATGGCTTGAAGACATTGGTGGTAAATCATATAAATTAGAAATCACAGAAAACCCAAATGGTGAGTATTTATCAAAAAATGGCAAAAGATATGATTGCAAAGTGAGCAAAGACCCAAATGGTGAAAAAGATAAAACTGTTCATGGCGCTATCTACTCTTCATTAAGGGTTGGCAAAAATGGGAAGATTTTTAAGTTCCATAAAATAAGATCTATGTGCCCTGGCGCCGAGAAAATGAAACAACAGTTATTAGAATATGGCATAAATGATGCTGATGAGCCTGCATTTAAACTTAAAAATGATCCAAGAGTCACTAAATTTGGAAGATTTTTAAGAAAAACATCTTTAGATGAATTGATGCAGATTTGGGATATATTTAGAGGTGCATTGAGCGTTGTTGGCCCACGTTCTCCTATTCCACAAGAAGTTGAAAAATACACAGATTATCAAAAACATAGACTTGATGTTAAAGGTGGACTACTTTGCTTATGGCAAATCCAACACAATAGAAATAATTTAACATTTGAAGAATGGGTAGATTTAGATATTAAATATATCGAGAACAGATCAATTTGGCTCGATTTAAAAATCATTTTTAAAGGCGCCTGGTTTGTATTAACAGATCATAGCGGTGAGTAAATGGAGGTACATTTATGGAAGAAAAAGAAATTAGTTTAGGAAAAATCTTTAAAGTTGCATTTAGAAGATGGAAGTTGCTTCTTGTTTTAACTTTAAGTATTGGTGTTGCTGGCTCATTAGCAATTCTTTTTGGATATAACACACTTAAAGGATACTATTCGAGTGAATTTAGCTACTCAGCACCAAATTTAGCAGTTGAAAAATATTCAGATGGCTCATCTTTTTATTTTAAAAACCTCTTATCTTATGAAAATTTGAAGTCAATTAAAGAGTCGGACGAACAATTCTCAAGTATCGATATTGATACTATGGTAAAACGTGGAGAGATTAGCATTGCAAAGAACACTGAATTAATCAGTGAAAACAAAGCTTCTTACTCATACACAATTAAAATGAATTATCGCTACTGTAAGAATAACGAAGTTGCAAAAAATTTCATCACGGCTATAGCTGAACAACCGATTGCAAAAGATAAATATATTGTGTCTTCAGATACTTTCAACACTTCATTAAAAATGTTTGATTCTGCATCAACTTTTGAACAACAAGTAGATTTGCTTAATTCTCAAGCTTCTAGCTTTAAATTGTCATATGAAAATATGCTCAAATCAGATACTATTTCAAGCCTTGCTTTAGAATTGGTTAATTCCAATTTGGATAGAATTAATAAACTCGTTCCGGAATCTTTTTCAAAAGATTTAAAACGAATTATAAATTTAAACGGATATGTTAAAGATTATGAAGCTCAAGAAAGCAAAAATCTTGAAGTCGATAAGGCTGCCTTATCCGAAGAAAAAGCATATAACGATTATCAAATAAGCGCACTCAATGCGGAGATTGGCAAATTAACTGCTCTTGGCGCTCCTGTATCAACATTAAGTGAAGAAGTCGTCAAATTAACATTAAGAAATGGCGAAATCGATTACGAAATTGTTGGTATCGATAATAAGTTAAAAAACAAAGGTAAAAAGCCAGAAGATATACCTGGCTATAACGACTTTGTAGTCTTATTAAATTTCTATAAAGATGAGCTTTATAAATGCGTCGATTCTTATAAGAATGTACTTAACGTTCTTTATGTTCAAGATGCCACTGTAGCTTTTAAAGATAGTGATACAGCAAAATTAAAAGGCGTTTTATCAACACCTGTAGCTATAGTATTATCAATTGCTGCCGGCTTTATTGTTGGATTTGTAACCAATTTAATTGTAGATAGAAAACTATTAAAAGAATAATTTAATTAGTACAACTAAAGGCGTCTTGAAATTAATTAGCAAGGCGCTTTTTATTATCAACTAAAACGATTAATTGCAAAATCAAAGCAAAGATAATTAGATAAAAATTATCTTCAAAAAATGAGTGGGCAAAAAGAACTATAAACGCTATCAAAAACGAGACAGCTATTTGCTTATTCACTTTAAATAGTTTGTAGTTTAAAAAACCTGCATAAATTAAAAGAGATAAATATCCAGTTAAATATAAGGCTCCACCGGAACCAAAAATTGAAAAGAACCAGTTATGCGAAGAATAAGTATATTCTAAGGTAAGTAATTCGTTCGCATCATAAAGAAGACTTTGATACACTCCAAACCCTGATCCATATAATGGTGAACTAGAAGTAATAATAGCCCAAGAGTTTCGAATGATTTTCATTCTGTCGTCAAGGGTTTCTCCGTTTCTAAAAATAGCCAAAAACTTAACTCTAATTGGTTCGATTGCGAAGATTATAACTATTAATGAGACAATTACTAAGGAAGCGGCAATAACATATATAACAAAAGGTTTTTTATACATATCTTTGTCGCTTTTAAACGAAATAAATAAATAGCAAAAATAATATGTAATTAAAGCAATCGAAGATAAAAGGATTCCGGTTTTACACATGGTAAGCAATAAGTTAAGATATAATCCTAGAGATATATAAATATATCTCTTTTGCTTGCTTAACGCATGGCAGATTAACGTAACACAGATGCAAAATTCTAGGAAAAATCCATAGACGTTTCTATGAGGAAAGAAGCTTTTTGGAGCGTATGGTTCAAACTTCCCCATATTAAAAAGTTCTTTGAAATAGATTGAGTAATTGCTTGTTTCAACTATCAAACTATAAATTATTGCTATAACAGCTGCTATCAGCATCAAATATAAAACAATAAAAATAAATTTTTGATTTTTGATTCGATAAGGGAAGCAATATATACCAACAAATATAGACGCAAGAATTATGTATGCCCAAAAGAAATAAACCGCTTTAACTTCTAGGGAAATGTTTGTTGTTAAAACTTTGTTATAAAAAGGATAAATAATTGTAAAGCTTGTTGGTCCGGCAAGTATAACAATATTTGCTAAAAGCAAAACGCCAAAAATAATGCATCCTACAAGTGAATATTTAAACTGCTTTTTCTTAATCGATAGGAAAACATATATTACAGATGATGCAAAAAATATAGCAAAACTAAGAATGATAAGCCAAAAAGGCAAGTATGTATTTTGTGGTGAATGGGTAAGCATGAGATTTGATGATTCGAAAAATAATACGATCCCAAAAGAAATACCCACAATTAAAATTG
>Ga0247611_10005687_pt1 | contig 16309 bp, 15 predicted proteins | sample 177DNAGHGhighgp2_FD_192422 | JGI IMG/M metagenome (GOLD analysis project Ga0247611, IMG submission 192422) | Sheep rumen microbial communities from Palmerston North, Manawatu-Wanganui, New Zealand - 1770 DNA GHGhigh gp2 | ecosystem: Host-associated > Mammals > Digestive system > Stomach > Rumen... | reverse complement strand
ATGCGTCATATTCGTTGAAGATAAGGTCGATAATCGTAAAAAACAGCTGATCGAGGCAGCCGGTAAGTGCGGAAGTCTTGTGGAGATTTCATATTTTGGAGAAGAACAGCTCAGTAAGATGATTACAGACAAGCTTAGTAAGTACAATATAAGAATGACCGGTGAGAGTGTGAACAGCCTGATCAGTCGTACGGATTCTTCCATGCGTCAGATCGATAATGAATTGACCAAACTCATATTATATTGCGTAAATACGAAGACAAGTCTTGTGGATATCGCGCTCTTGGATCAGATCTCTATCCCGGATGTACATGCTTCCGTTTTTAATATTATGGATGCGATCGGACAACGAAATGCGGGAAGGGCGCTGGAGATACTCGATGATCTTATTCTGTTGAAAGAACCGATTCCCAAGATCCGTCTCATGCTGGCAAGGCAGATACGCCATCTGATCTGTGCCAAAGAAATCGGCGATGCGGGAAAAACAGCCTCAGCCATTGGTGTGACATTCTATAGAGCCAAGAATCTTGTCAGCCAGGCGAGAGGTTTCACCATGGAACAGCTTGAACATCTGTACAGATTGTGTTTTGAAACCGATTCGATGGTGAAACTCGGAAAGATGGAGGACCGGATGGCAATGGAGTACTTTCTTGCTTTCTCATCTTAATAGGATCAGATTGACGTAAAGAGTGAATTAAGTTAGAATAATGCGGTATTTTTGTACCGCTAGCGGAGGAAAAACATGGCTAAGATCCAAATGAAAACGCCACTTGTTGAGATGGATGGCGATGAAATGACACGAATTATCTGGAAACAGATCAAGGAAATCGTGTTGGAACCGTATGTCGATTTAAAGACGGAGTATTTTGATTTAGGCTTGAAGCATCGTGATGAGACGGATGATCAGGTTACGATCGATGCGGCGAACCGTGCTGTAGAACTTGGAGTTGCGGTTAAGTGTGCCACGATCACACCGAATGCGCAGAGAATGGATGAGTATAATCTCAAGCAGATGTGGAAGAGTCCGAATGGCACGATCCGTGCGATCATGGATGGAACGGTGTTCCGTGCACCGATCCTTGTCAAGGGTATCTCTCCATTTGTTTCCTGTTGGAAGAAGCCGATCACATTGGCTCGTCATGCATATGGTGATGTTTACCGTGATGTGGAAATGTATGTTTCCGGTAAGGCAACGGCTGAACTGGTCGTAACCTATGAAGACGGCAGAAAAGAAGTTAAGAAGATCCACGATTTCAAAGGCCCGGGCGTAATTGAAGGTATGCACAATATCGATGCTTCCATTGAAGCTTTTGCCCGTTCTTGCTTCATGTATGCTCTTGATATCAAGCAGGATCTGTGGTTTGCCACGAAAGATACTATTTCCAAAGTTTACGACCATCGTTTCAAGGACATTTTCCAAGAGATCTTTGATAATGAGTTCAAGGAAAAGTTCGAGGAAGCAGGCATTACATATTTCTACACTTTGATCGATGATGCTGTTGCACGTGTCATGCGTTCTGAAGGTGGAATGCTCTGGGCTTGCAAGAATTACGACGGAGACGTTATGTCAGATATGGTTGCATCTGCCTGCGGTAGTCTTGCCATGATGACATCTGTTCTGGTTTCTCCTACCGGGAAGTACGAATACGAGGCAGCTCACGGAACAGTAACCAGACACTATTACCGTTATCTCAAGGGGGAGACAACTTCCACCAACCCGATGGCGACGCTTTTTGCCTGGTCTGGAGCGCTTCGTAAGAGAGGTCAGCTTGACGGACTGGATGATCTGGTTGCTTTTGCAGATAAACTGGAGAAGGCTTCCATCGATACGATCGAGGAAGGCACGATCACAGGTGACTTGAACAGTCTGATGGATCACCCGAATAAGAAAGTTGTCAATACAGAAGAATTCTTAAAAGCCATTGCGGCGAAATTGAATTGATATGGAGGAATAAGATCATGACATATTTTGAAAGTTGGACAAAGCATTCTGAGACAGTTGAGAATGAGGAAGAATATAAAGCATATATCTCCAAGTATTATGAGTTGGAAAAGAATGCTTACGATGCGATCCTCAGCAAATACCCGGATAATGAGGATCTTCTGAATGGTAAGGCTTCCGAGCTTGCTGAGAAACTCGGCTTCGCTAAGGATGATATGGAGATCTTCGTCGGATTCCTGGAAGGCGTAGCTTCCAGCTTGACAGAGGAATATGATTATAAGTCTGTTACAGACGATTCCGATGTTTCTTTGAAAATCGATTATGAGAAGTTATATTATAACATGCGTGATGCAAAGGCTGAGTGGCTTTACTCCCTCAAGAGCTGGGATAACGTATTGACATCGGAGAAGAGAGACGAGATCACGAAACAGTATCGTGAGGACAATATCGTTCATGTTGAGAAGATCGGACGTAACGATCCGTGTCCTTGCGGTTCCGGAAAGAAATACAAGAAGTGCTGCGGTAAGAAGGTCGTAGGTACAGAAGAGTAATTCTTGATTGATTAAAAACTGAATACTGATGTTGATATTCGGGCGAATGGCCCATTAAGAATCGGTAAAATAGCCGGTCATGAGATGATTTGATTTATGAAGATCACTCGTGGCCGGTTTTTTTGCATGCAAAGGAGGTGAGAATATGAAAATGTGTGACATGAATCCAAGTGTGCGCCCTTACGAAAGACTTGAAATGTACGGTGCAGACTCATTGTCGGATGAAGAATTGTTGGCGATCCTGATCCGAAGCGGAACGAAAGGAAACTCGGCCAGAGATGTAGCAAATCACATGCTTTCGTCGAGTGCTTTTACATCCGGTTTGGCGGGACTGGCTAATGTATCTATCAAGGAATTATCTGAGATGAGCGGCATTGGCAGGGTGAAAGCGATTCAGTTGAAAGCTTGCTTTGAAATCGGGAAACGTGCATTCTCGGCTCACAGCAACGCGAATCGGTTGCTTCTTAGCAATACGGAGACCGCTCAGGCATTTTTCGAGAGCAAGATGAGTTTTCTGGAGAGCGAAGAAGTCCATGTAGCGCTTCTTGATGCGAAAAATCGTCTTATGGCACATGATGTCGTATGCCGTGGCGGGATCGATAACATCACTTTTGTAGCAAAAGAGATGTTTCGGCTTGCCGTGCGGATCAATGCTAGTGGCGTAATTATCGCCCACAACCACCCAAGTGGTGATGCCATGCCAAGTAAAGAAGACATCGAAACGACAAAGAAACTGATCGAATGCGGAAGAACTATCGGTATTTCGATCCTGGATCATATCGTCGTAGGAAAGGGCTGTTCCTTCAGCATGATAAATGAAGGATTAATAGAAGAAAAATAATGGAGGTATCTTATGAAGACTGATAAAAACACGAAACCTGAACTTCTTTCATTTGAGGAGTTTATGACTGCTTTCCGATACAATCTGGATCTGAATTTCTCGGAAGTGAAGAAACACTTCAAATTTGAAGAAGAGATGATCAATAAATTCGGCAGAGAGTTGCATGGAATCATAGTACACAATTCCAAAGATCGAGTGGCACCTGTATTCTATTACGAAGATTTTTATGAATCTTACAGGAATGGCGCTACGATCCAGGAATGTATTGAGATAATCGTGGATTTTCTGCGTCAAAGCAGGCTTCCCGGAGAAGAAATACAGAAGAAGATTGCCGATTACGCATTAGCCCGAGATCAGCTGATCATTAAGCTGATCAATTACCGGGATAACCGGAAATACCTTTCCGGTGTCCCACATAAGCGTTTCGGGGATATGGCCGTTATCGCGCAACTGTTCCTGCAAAGCCAATTCTTGGGAAATGGTGCGGTAACTGTAGATAAGAATCTGGCCGATTTCTGGGATGTATCGATGGAAGAGATATTTGACACGGCGTTCAGTAACATGTCCCGATATGAAATCAAGATCGATGATCTGCTGAATTATGCAGCAGACGATAGAATGATCAAAAAGTACAATGATGGGCCGAAAGTCTATGTCCTTACGTACAAAGCAGAATTCAACGGTGCACCGGCGATTTTCAGAATGGATGAACTACTGCAATTTGCCAGGGAAAAGGACTCAGACTTCTTTGTTCTTCCTGTATCGATCGGGGAGATGCTTCTGGTAGAGTATAAAGATGATATCAGTTACGATTTCTTGAATGGAATGCTTTCAAGTATCAATCAGGATCATGTGAATAAGACGATGGTGCTTTCCAGGCAGGTGTTATTCCTGGAAAGGGATAGGAAAGAACTGACTTATCTGAAAGATGGCCAAAGATTGCGTATTTACAGCTGCGGTGAATAAAGATAAGTTTATATTTGAAGCAAAACAGAAAGCACAGTAGTTTTTGTGGTATAATTATCCGAAAGTCTTTTTCGGAGGTTTGATTTTGAGACGGCTTTTTTCAAATAAACTATTTGTAGTGGCTTTGATATCACTTCTGTTGATTGCTTTTATTGTCTTTAGCGCAATTCCCGGAAGCCCGTTATCCAACCTGACTAAGCCTCTGTCTGTAATTATTGACCCGATACAATCCGTCTTTAAATCAGCCGGACAGAAAATTTCTGACTTTTATTCTGCGATTGCGGAAGGTATGGAGATCCGGAAAGAAAATGAAGAGCTTCGTGCTGAAATTGCTGAATTGCAATATGAGGTACAGCAGGGACAGGAAGCGAAACTCCGTTGGGAGGAGTTGAAGAGTGCTTTCGATATCCAGGATTCTTTCGAAAATTACCACATCTACGGTGCTTCTGTTTTGACTCGTGAATCGGACGAATGGTTCAGTGTGTTCCGTATCAGTGGCGGTTCTTTCGAAAAGAATGCGGATGACAGTATGTCTTCTTTCGCAGTAGTGGATGCCCACATGAATCTTGTGGGCCGTGTGATCGTCTCGGATGTGAATTCTTCGAAAGTCCTTCCCCTGTTACATGAAGGCTTTTCTGTCAGCGCTAAGGTAAATGTTGTCAACGGAGCCATCGTTATGATCAACGGCGATATTTCGTTAAAGAAAGATGGTTTGTGCCTGGTAACACGTATTCCGTCCAATATTGTTCTGAATGAGGGCGATGAACTGGTGACCAGTGGTGAGGGTGGCTTATTCCCGGCTGGTATTCCTATTGGCGTAATCGAGAGTTTCGATAATTCTGATCCTAATAATGTGTATGCTACTATGCGGCCGTATGTTTCTTTGATGGAGATCAAAGATGTATTCATTATGGTTCCGAATACAGAAGAGATGAATGAACCTGGTGAAGGTACTGAAAGTTCAACTGTTCCTACGTCTATTACAACTGAGCCGACAACAGCTCCTTCTTCAAGTGAAGTTACCTCTGATTCCGGTTCGGAATCAGGCACTTCTTTGGATGGGAAAGAGACCTCCGAGACGCATGAACCTGCAGATACAGGTGAAAATGTCACATGAATAAACAGCAGAGAACACGCCAGATCCTTGTATATGCAGTATACATTATCAGTGTATGCTGTCTCCAAGTTACATTCTCGCAGGTATTCATGCTATTTGGACGGACTGCCGATCTGATGCTTGTTTTGGTTGTGCTGTCAGGTTATCTTTTCGGGATCTGGGATGGCGTGATCGTTGGACTGATCGTAGGTATGTTGCGGGATTATTTCTCAAGCCCGGTCATGACAGGTCTTGAGAAAGAGCCTGTGGCTGTTCTGGGGATCGGAATGTTGGCTTTCATGTATATCGGGCTTCTTGCTTCTCTGATTTTCCGTAGACGTTTCCGTAGAAAGTATTTTCTTGGTGTTCTTCAGGTCATATTGCTTTCTGTGATCTACTATTCCATGGGTTATTTTATATCCTGGTTATCGCTTTCTGTTTCCGGGAGTCTTTCGTCTTATTTTTCGCTAAGGTATATAATAGTGTCAGGTCTCTTGCCGCAAATACTTGTCAATGTGATCGCTTCTATACCGATCCTTCTTGTGCTACGGGTTATAGGGCCATACTCGAAAGGTGTCCGTTCCGGTCTGGTGGATGGATACAGTGTGGAGGATCGTAGATGGCAAAACGTTTAGACGACGACAATTTATACGTTTTCGACGAAGATCACGTATCTAAGAATCCTCGCCCGGAATCCACTTCGCTTCTGGAACGTATTCTTGTTTTCGTGACCAGTCGGTATTTCGTCCTGGGCGCGATATTCAGTGTTTTCGGACTTCTGATCCTGATCACGACTATTTCACTACAGTTTCAGAGTGACCCGAAGAGTATTTCGGCTTCTTCGGTCGGTGTTTCCAGACAGTATATTGTGCCTGCGCCAAGAGGAGATATCGTTGACTGTAACGGTAGAGTGATTGCCACAACACAGGAGATCAACGTTCTGATGCTTGCCAATTCCGGCTTGGATGATGAAAAACTGAACCGGATGTGCCTGGAGCTATCCTATCTGTTTGATGAGTATAACTGCGTGCCGGTTGCAGGTCTTGACGACTATTTTGCAATCAATCCATATAAGTTTCTGAAAAAAGATGAGGAAATCGCGCTTTGGCAGACGAACCGGAATCTGTTCAATCTGAAAGAACCTAATCTGAATACGGTTGTCACTTACACGGACAACTATGTTAAGAGTGATCCTCAGATCTTTTTCCTGTATCTTCGTCGTAAATTCGGCCTGGATGAGAGCTATTCCGAGGAAGAAGCATACCGTATCATACGGATCCGTTATCAGATCTTTATGGATAACTGGGCATTTCAGACAGGAACGCCAATTGCTATTGCCAAAGATGTACCGGAAGAACTGATCCGTATCCTGATGGAACAGAATTACCATTATATGGGCATTCTTGCCAATAAAGAATATAGAAGAGTCTACACTCCTCTGGCAAAAGTTTCTTCACATGTAACAGGATATGTCGGAAAGATTTCTCAGGAGAGACTAAGTGAGCTGGCTCCAGTCGGTTATCAGGCGACAGACCTGGTTGGTCAGGCAGGCGTCGAATCCCAGATGGAGAGGTATCTTCATGGACAGTATGGCGAAAAACCATATAATATCTGGTCTTCAGATGAAGAAAACGGATTCTTCTATGATTCGAAACTTGGAATTGATCCGTCTCCGGGCGCGAAAGTCAAATTGACGATCGATACAAATCTCCAGCAGGTAGGTATCGAAGCGATTAAAGATCATATCCGTCAGGTGCAGTTAAGAATGCAGAATGATCCTACAAAAGCTGACTATAAAGCAGCATCGGCCGGATCGCTTGTCGTTATGAACGTGAAGACCGGAGCGGTTCTGGCTATGTGTTCTTATCCGGACTTTGATCCGAATGACTTTGTTCTGTCTATGGAAGGAGATGCTCAGGCTAAAGAGCAGGTCCGATATTATCTGGGTATCGATCAATATAAGGAAACTACGGCTGTGGACATGCCATTGTGGAATCGTGCTATCATGTCCATGTATGCGCCTGGATCTACTTTCAAAATGGTCACAGCACTTGCTGCTCTAGAAAGTGGCCGAATTACTCCGGCCAACAGTGAGGCTCGATGCATCAGCCCGACTGACTTCGGTGGAATGAAGTGGACATGTCTGGAACGTAAAGAAGGTGGCCATGGTTTGCTTGATCTCACTTCCGGTCTGGCAACGTCGTGCAATATTTACTTTGCAACGATTGGTGTGGATTCGACGATCAGTTCGATCGATAAGGCCGGAGAACGTCTTGGATTGGGAATAAAAACCGGTATAGATCTTCCGGGTGAGATCAGCGGAATTCGTGCGAATCAGCAGAATAAGATGCTTTTGCGTCAGAACAAAACGGACGAGGACTTGGACTGGCATATTGCAGATACAGCCCAGACGGCAATCGGACAGTTCGATAACTGTTTTTCTGTAATTCAGCTGGCTCGTTACGTTGCCGCGATAGCGACTAACAAACTTGTTACCCCGCATGTTGTGGATGAGGTTATAGGCGCGGATGGTACGATCTTGTATTCCGGGCCAAAGGATTCGATACCTTTGAAGATCAATGAGGAATATCTTCAGGCAATCCGTACCGGAATGCGCGCAGTAGTTACCAGCCCGGACGGAACGGCACATAAACGTTTTGTTAAAATAGATGAAAAAACGAAAAAAACACTTGTTTTCCCGGTAGAAGTTGCGTGTAAGACAGGAACGGCCGAGACAGGATTTGAGGATATCAACAAAGAATTCTCTAATGGTCTGTTTGTTTGTTACGCACCATATGATGATCCGGAGATATGTATCGCACTTTGCGTTGAAAAAGGTGAGTGGGGTTCTGAAACGGTAGATATTGCCAAAAAACTGATGATGGCATATTTTGACGTTCCGGAATTTGTATATGAGAATCAAAATAATGAGGATAGTAAAAAGACGTTGCCGCCGATCGGAGATGTTGTACCTTCAACGGAAACTTCGTCTTCCGCTTCGGAAACGGATGCTTCAACTATAGAGTAAAACGTTCTTTCGTGCAATTTGTTTAAATATGGTTGAAGTTTTCTATTTCTGTTAGTAGAATATATATATACTTTTTCGGAGGAAGCTGGACATGAAGATAGTAATTATGGCGGATAATCGTAAGAATGAGCTTCTGGTTAATTTCTGTATCGCGTATCGTCAATTACTTTCCAAACATACTTTGATCTCACTTCACAATACGGCTACACTGTTGGAGTCTGCTGCCGAATTAAATGTTGTCGGCCTTTCAACAGATTATTCGGGCGGTTTTGATCAGCTTGCCTCTCGGGCAGAGTACAATGAGATCGACTCTGTGATCTACCTTCGTGACACTCAGTTGGCGAATTATAACGAAATCAATCCTTTGCTCAAGGCTTGTGATTATAACAGCATTCCGTATGCAACGAATCTTGCCAGCGCTGAGATCCTGATCCTTGCCATTGATCGTGGTGATCTTGATTGGCGTGAACTTGTCAGGGAGTCTAATTTCTAAGTTTCTATGGAGCTGCAGGTCTATTCAAGTTTTTCAATGGGCGCGAATATGTACGTCCTTTCTTTCGGAAAGGACATTATTCTTATTGACCCATGTGTTTCTCCTGCCAAATTGTCCGGAAGCGACTTTTCTGTTAAAGCGATCCTTATTACGCATGGACACTTTGACCATATAACCGATGCGGACGCGTATGTCGAGAAATTCGGGTGCCCTGTTTATATCTCTTCTGGAGATAAGGATATGCTTTCCGATCCGAGAAAGAATCACGCTGCAAGTTTTGGTATGGATCTTTCTGTAAATACTACACCTGTTGTCTTTACAAAGGACATATACAGTCATACCGATTTCGGTATTGATGAACCTTTCCGACTGGAAATCATTAAGACACCAGGTCATACAAGCGGTTCGGTATGCTTTCTTTTCACATTCCCTGATATGCCTGAGAAAAAGTGGATGTTTACCGGAGATACTCTTTTTCAGTTGAGTATCGGTCGGACAGATCTTGGCGGTTCGGACCGCGATATGCGGGAATCACTAAAACTCCTTAGTAAAATGGAAGACGATATTGATTGTTTTCCGGGACATGGAGAACGAACTACTATCGGTTTTGAAAAGAAGAGAAATCCGTATATGGCTCGATAATTTAGAATGAGGCGGTTGGTCCGCCTTTTATTTTTTTTCGCTTTTGTTCATTATCTACGCAAAAACGAGATCTTTGTCGAAATTTGTCGTTTTCTCTCGAAGTATGGAACCTCGATCCTTGTTATATTGATGCACAAGGAGGTGATTTCCATGAATACAGTACAACATATGATCGTTTTTTCCTCGGTTTTCTTTCTTCTTTGTGCTTTTGTTCTTCTGAATCCGATCATGTACAGAAGAACGCGGGATCTGGCAGGAATCTCCATAGAATCACAAGAATCCAACAATAAGAAGACGAAGATTTTTGAAATGGTTAGTAAAAAGAACGAGTTGTATGACTTTCAAATCGAAAACGGATGTCCAGAGAAAGCCTATCGGTTCGGAAAGGGCATACGGGATTCGTTGAAAATCATTATCGGATAAGGAGGTGCTTATGCGTCAGAAACTTTTCGGAAGACGAGGATCGATCACGATATTCCTATGTATTATTCTCTCTGCTGTGATCCTGCTGGAAAGCGTGTATGTGGCCGGCGCATATCAGAGAAAGAGAGAAGTCTTGCTTACGGAAGCGGTATCCCATCAGGTTGAACAGGCTTTGTCCCAGTTTGACAGAAACTATCTGGACTGGTTCGGTATTTATGCCCTTACTCACGTGGATGGAGCTACATCGGTATTTGATCAGATGACGCAAAAACTTGATGGCGCACAGTATACTTATGAGCTTTGTGATCCTTTCTGTAACGCAGATCTGCGAAAATGTATTTCGGAATACATGCGTTTGCGGGGTGTTGCCTTCGCCGGTAATGCACTGTTGGAACGTCTGGGGATCTCTATAAAAGAGATAACTGATAACGGTGGAAAATCCGGAAGCGGAATATCGAAATGGCTTCCATCGTTTCAGTCCTTTTTAAAGAATAAGAACGCTACTAAGGCTGTTCTTGCCAAAGTGAAGAGTTATGCAAGTATCGTGAATCTGGATGAGAAGCTCGAAGATGTTGAAGATTTCCTGGATGGAGCCAGAGAAACCTGGGAACAGAAAAGCAGCGCAGTGCTGGAAATGGGAGATTCATCTGTATCCATTTCCATGTTCGATCCATCTTCTGTGTCTTCGCTGACCCATCTTTTCGATTCCTATATGGACGTTGATCTTCCAGGATGGGCAGATCGATTGATACTCAACGAATATGCGGCGGATCAGTTCGATTCTCTGGTTCCTGCTTATGAAACGGAAACCGGGTATGAAATCGAGACGAATATGGTTGGGATTCCTTTTGCTGCCATGCATGGTGGGAATGAAGCCGATCTGGAATATCTTTTGACCGGTTCGGATCAAGAGTGGGTCAATACTCTGATGGCGAAGAATTTCATATTAGGCGCAAGGCTGGTGCTGAATATGGGCGCATTCTGCATGGATAAGGCCAAGAAGAGCAAAGCTTTTGGAATCGCGGAAGTGATCGTGGTTATGCTGGCAATCCTTTCTATGGGAACGATCATTCTGGATCCTGCGACAGTTCAGTACTTTGTTCTGTTTATCATGGCTTATGTACGTGCTTTCTCAGACATGAGGAAACTCATCAAGGGGAAAAGTGTTCCTCTTTTCTATAATGACGCATTTCAAAAGAGTATGGGTGAATTTGCGCAGTCAAAGTACAGAGATTACTTCCGCTTTGCATTATTACTGGTCCCGGAAGAAAAACTAGTTACCCGTATGCGGAAAGTCATTGAAAGAGATGCGGTTCTGCCGATGTTTACCAGCGTGCGTGGTGTTGGCGAAATGAATGAGAGCCGTTTTGTAGTGGAAAGGGGCTACGAAATCTATGAGAATCATTAAGAAACGATCAAGTTCAAGAGGTTCCGCACTTCTTGAAGCCGCGATAACAGTACCAGTGATCATGCTTCTTGTTGCTTCAATGATGGCTTCAATGACTGCAGTGAACGTTGAACTCTTTGTCCAAAGGGCTACCGAGAACGTGGTTCAAGAGATTAATGTGGCCATACCGTTCCTTTCTCAAGGATTTGGATGTATTGAGGATGTTACAGAGGCTTTTGGCGTAGGAGACCTGCTGGATGTGGATCTGGATGCAGTCGATTCGGTAATGGGTGTCGTTGGCGGAATCAGTGGGGCAACGGGAGTGGATCTTAGTGATGTGCTAGGAACGATGGCTTTCGGTCGCTTCGTGAGGGACAGGATCCTACTTGAATATCGAAAATTATCCGAGAATTCACATATTTTCAGTGGGATCTTGACGAACGTGTCTGTATATCTGGATTATGACGGACAGAATAAAAGTGTTTTTGTAAAAGTTTATTATGCTCTGTCAGCGGTGCAATATTCCTGGCCTCGAGAGTATTGTTCATCGATCGCACTTTATGCGGATAGTATTCCGAAGAAAGAAACTGAGAAAGAACCAGGAGATGATGATGATTCTGTCTGGGAAAAGGACAATTTCACCAGAGGTACACTCCTTCGGGAGAAGTACGGAGGAAATCTTCCTTTCAATTTCCCTGTTATCAGTCGTTTTAAGGATAATGAAGCCATGTCGATCAAAAGCATTGATACAACATCTCCTTATTACCAGAATCTTTCCCGCTTGAATTCTTTAGTGAAAGAGTATATCGATGATCTGGCTGAATTTAATGGCGCGAAATGGGGAAGTACGACTGTGGAGGGCAAGGATATTCGTTCACGGAAACTCTTGATCATCCTTCCCAGAAATGGAGCTGATTCGTGTAAACACGAAATACAGGCTTTGACGGCCTATGCGAAAAGCAAAGGTGTAGTGCTTGTACTAGAGGAATATGGTGATTCCTATCGCTACGTCCCTAAAGAAGGAGAAGAAGAAAACAAATAGTCTTGCTTGATTTATATATATAATATATAACGAAAAAAATGTTGTCACTTTTTCAACCTTGCTGTATAGTAGTAATGCTGATAACATGAGTAATTATGTTACTTGGAGGAAAAGAGTTGAAACAAGGAAGCGAGCACGTTCGTGAGGTAGGTAGTTCACGTCAGGGAAAGCGTTTCGACGAAAGAGAGCTTTCTATCGGTGAAATGTTGTTCAAACGCAGACGTGAATTGGTTACAAAGCGGGTGTTGATCGTTATAGTGATTCTGCTTTTGCTGACGATTCTGCTGGTGTTGGTTTTCGGTGGTTTCTTCGGACGTATGCTGGACGCTTTGACGGATTTTATTGAGTGAGGTCATAGTGAACGATAAGCTGAAAGATAAACATTTGGATGATCTCTGTGACGCGATTCTTACTCTTAAGACTCGTGAGGAGTGTTATTCGCTGTTTGAAGACCTTTGTACAATTGCGGAGATCAAGTCACTTGCACAACGTTTTCAGGTTGCGATTCTTCTAGCTAAGGGACATACTTACACAGAAATCTTTGATGAGACCGGTGTCAGCACTGCGACGATCAGTCGTGTTAAGCGTTGCCTGGATTATGGCGCAGACGGGTACAAGACAGTTTTGAGCCGTATGGACCTGAAATCCGGTGACGAGGAGAATGGGAATAAAGAAGGGAAAGAGCAAAAATGAGTATTATTACCAAGTTGTTTGGTACACACAGTGATCATGAAATCAAGCATATCATGCCGATCGTGGAGAAGATCGAGTCTTTGTCCGATAAATTTTCAAGCATGTCTGAGAAAGAACTTCGTGGCATGACAGATGTATTGAAAAAGCGTTTGCAGGATGGTGAGACAACAGATGATATTCTTCCGGAAGCATTCGCTACGATTCGTGAAGCATCCTGGCGAGTATTGGGAATGCGTCCTTATCAGGTTCAGCTGATCGGTGGTATCATTCTTCACCAAGGTCGTATTGCTGAGATGAAAACTGGTGAAGGTAAAACATTGGTAGCTACTTTGCCTGTTTACCTGAATGCACTCACAGGTAGAGGCGTGCACGTTGTAACTGTTAATGATTACCTCGCTCGCCGAGACAGTGAGTGGATGGGTAAAGTTTATAAATATCTTGGTCTTTCTGTTGGTTTGATCGTTCATGATCTGGATAATGATGAAAGACGTAAGGCATATAACTCGGATATCACATACGGAACGAACAATGAATTCGGATTTGACTATCTGCGAGACAACATGGTTGACCGCAAGGAAAAAATGGTTCAGCGCGAACTGGCTTATGCCATCGTCGACGAGGTCGATAGTATCCTCATCGACGAAGCCCGTACTCCTCTTATTATTTCCGGTATGGGTGGCGAATCTTCCGATATGTACGTTAAAGCGGACCGCTTCGTTAAGACATTGAAGAAGTTCGTTGTTGTTGAGACGGATGAGAAAGTTGATATTGATGATGTCAGCGGCGACTGCGATTATGTTGTTGATGAGAAGGCGAAAACGGCTGTTCTTACTGCCAACGGTATCAGCAAAGCAGAGAAGCATTTTAATGTAAACAACCTTTCTGATCCTGAAAACTTCGATCTGCAGCATTATATCAACAACGCTTTGAAAGCAAACGGAACCATGGAACGTGACCAGAAATACGTTGTTACCAATGGAGAAGTCATTATTGTAGATGACTTTACCGGTCGTCTTATGTATGGACGTCGATTCAGTGATGGTCTCCATCAGGCAATTGAAGCGAAAGAGGGCGTAAAAGTCGAAAGAGAATCCAAGACGCTCGCCACGATCACTTTCCAGAATTACTTCCGTATGTATGATAAGCTTTCCGGAATGACCGGTACCGCTTACACGGAAGAAGCTGAATTCCGGCAGATCTATAGTCTGGACGTTATCCAGATTCCGACTAACCGTCCGATTGCCCGTATTGATGAGCATGATGCGGTTTATAAGAACCAGAGTGGTAAATATGCAGCTGTTCTCCGTCAGGTGAAAGAGGCACATGAGAAAGGACAGCCTGTACTGGTTGGTACCGTTGAGGTCAGCAAGTCTGAGTTCCTTTCCAAGATCTTCACCCGTGCCGGTATCAAGCATGACGTTTTGAACGCAAAGAATCACCTGCGTGAGGCTGAGATCGTTGCTCAGGCCGGCCGATATGGTGCAGTTACGATTGCAACCAACATGGCTGGTCGTGGTACGGATATTCTATTAGGCGGTAACCCGGAGTTTATGGCTAAGCAGGAAATGCGCAAACTTGGTTACACCGAAGAACTGATCGATGCTTCCACCGCATATAATGAGACAGACGATGAATTGATCCTTGAAGCACGTCAGCGTTTCACCACTCTTAATAAAGAATTCAAAGAGAAGATCAAGGATGAAACTGAAAAGGTTAGAGAAGCCGGCGGTTTGTTTATTATTGGTACAGAGCGTCATGAGTCCCGTCGTATTGATAATCAGCTCCGTGGTCGTGCCGGACGTCAAGGTGACCCGGGACGTACGAAGTTCTTCCTTGCTTTGGATGATGATCTTATGCGTCTGTTCGGTGGTGACCGTGCTAATTCCGCATTCGAGAAGCTTGGTGTAGACGAAACGGTTGAGATCCAGAGTGGTATCCTTTCTAAACAGATCGAGAGTGCACAGAAGAAAGTTGAGGGTATGAACTTCAGTACCCGTCGTCACGTTCTCGAATACGACGATGTTATGAATGTGCAACGTAATCTTATCTACGAGCAGCGCCGTAAGGTCCTGGATGGTGTGGATATCCACGATACCATTAAGAAGATGACTACTACGGTGGCAGAGAGAACTGTAGACCGTGTTGCGCTCGATGGCGAGATCAATACAGAAGAATGCAAGGGCTTGAAGGCTACTATTTCTGATGTATTTGGTGATGTGGATGTACTTAATGATCTTCAGAAGGCCATCAATGACAAGGAAACTGCTTCTGCAGACGAGATTTCTGAAAAACTTGTCGAGCAGGCACTGAATAAACTCGAAGAAAGAGATAAGGCATTGACTCCGGAAATCTTCCGTGATGCTGAGCGTCAGATCCTTCTTTTCAATGTTGACCAGAAGTGGATGGACCACATTGATGCTATGGATCAGCTCCGTAATGCAATCGGAATGAGAAGTGTTGGTCAGAAGGATCCGGTCGTTGAATACAGACTTGAAGGTTCGGATATGTTCGATGAAATGAATATGCTCATTCAGAATGATACCGTTCGTCTGATCATGAAGGCAAATATCGAGTCCGGCCAGAGAATCGAGCGTAAGTCTAGTGTTCGTAAGCTTCAGGAAGGTCATGGTTCAGCTCAGCTTGACGCAGTTGCAAAGCGTGCACAGTCCGGCGAAGACGCCAAGGCCCATCAACAGGCTGGAACGACAGAGAATCGCGAACCGGCGAAGAGAGATTCCAAGAAAGTCGGCCGTAATGATCCGTGTCCGTGCGGAAGTGGAAAGAAGTATAAGAATTGCTGCGGAAAGGACCTCAATGACTGATTTGGATTATTCTTCAAAGATTAAAGAAGCCGCAACCTATATATCCGGGATCGTACCTACAATCCCGGATACGTGTCTTGTTCTGGGATCTGGTCTGGGTCCGTTGACCGACCGTGTTGAGGTGATCGAGTCGATCCCGTATGCACAGATTCCATATTTCCCGCAGACAACTGTGGTTGGACATGAAGGCGTTTTGCTTGTTGCCAAACTTTCCGGTAAAACCACGTTCATCATGAAAGGCAGATTCCATTATTATGAGGGGTATTCCACTCAAGATGCGACATTTTATGTTCGCGTTATGGCTAAACTCGGAGTCAGAAATCTTATCATGACGAATGCTGCAGGCGGAATCAATACTTCGATGAAGCCTTCTGAACTGATGG
>Ga0247611_10005686_pt1 | contig 16309 bp, 14 predicted proteins | sample 177DNAGHGhighgp2_FD_192422 | JGI IMG/M metagenome (GOLD analysis project Ga0247611, IMG submission 192422) | Sheep rumen microbial communities from Palmerston North, Manawatu-Wanganui, New Zealand - 1770 DNA GHGhigh gp2 | ecosystem: Host-associated > Mammals > Digestive system > Stomach > Rumen... | reverse complement strand
TCAAAGTTAAACTGATAGAGGTTCTTAATGGCGACGTTTTGAAGGCCGTATACGGCGATGACAACGTCACGGGTGACCTGACGTCAGGTCTTGCTGTTGCTGTCGGAGCAGACGACGACGAACCCGCCGTTTGGGTTTTCGATATGGTCATTGGGTCATGCCTGAAGAGAGTCGTTCTTCCGAACGCAAAAATCAGCGAGATGGGAGAAATTGTCTACAAAGACGATGAAGTGGTAGGGTTCGAAATTACCCTGACCGCCCTACCCGATGAGAACAGAAAAACCCACTACGAGTACATGGTTAAGGACGAAGAGTCAGCATAAAACAAACAATGGGGGCTGAAATACGCCCCCTATTTTTTTTAGGGAGAGAAAGTCATGGAAAAAGAAGTCAAATTGAAAAACGGATTCACCGCTGTATTTAACGATAAAGTCTTGAATGACTACAGACTTATTAAGGAAATTGGAAAAATGCAGCGTGGAGAAATAGAAAACGATATTTATATCGTTGTTGATGTATTCGAGCGTTTGTTAGGCAAGGAACAGGCGGAAGCACTTGAAGAATTCTTAGCAGACGATGAAGGGCGCGTTGACATAGACACTATGTATGGCGCACTCGAAGAAATTATTGATAAAGGAACAGACGAAAAAAACCGCTAAGTCTAACTCCTTACCTTTTAGATTATGAAGATGACCTAATTTGTGATATGGCGGAATTTTACCATATCTATGACTATACACAAGTACCACCTGCTACTCTGTTGGTGCTTGTGGAGGGGTTAGACAACAGGAGTAGAATACAGCGTAAAAATGCGGGTTTAGAAGCAGACCTACAAACGGTCTTACTTGCAAAAATACACGATGACATTATTACGTTATCTTACGCCTTGGGCGGAAAACAGCCACCAAATGGCGAATTGATAACACCGCTGTTTGTAACAAAACCTGCAGCGGAAAAAGGATTCAGCACGCCCGAAGACTTAAAGGCGGAAATGAACAGGATAAGGAAGAGACATGGCAAGCGTTGACTTAGGTAAAGGATATGTGCAGATAGTACCGAGTGCTGAGGGTATCAGCGGTAGTGTTTCCAAAACATTAGACCCCGAAGCACAAAAGGCAGGAGTGTCTGCAGGAAATAAAATCGCACACGCAATGGGCGGACGGCTGCAAAGTATAGGCGGAGGCTTGATGAAAGCGGGAGCAATAGCAACCGCAGTCTCTGTGCCTATTGTGGCAGGTATAAAGAAGTCGCTCGATGCTTACAAGGTACAGAGCGCGGCGGAAAACAAGTTAGTTGAGATATACAAAACCCGTATGGGTGTATCCAAAAAAGCAGCAGAAGCCACCATTGAATATGCAGGAGCGTTGCAAAAGGAAGGCGTTATCGGTGACGAGGTCACGCTGTCAGGAGCACAGCAACTTGCAACTTTTGCAAAAATGCCTAAAACAGTCAATACCCTGTTACCCGCCATGGATAACCTGTTAGCACAGCAAAAAGGCTTGAACGCGACGGCGGGCGATGCGACCAATATTGCGAACTTAATGGGTAAAGTTCTGAGCGGACAAGTCGGTGCTCTGAAGCGTGTCGGTATCAGTTTTACTGAAGAAGAAGAGAAAGTTCTGAAGTTCGGAACGGAAGAAGAAAAAGCCGCAATGCTCGCTCAGGTTATCACCAACAACGTGGGCAACATGAACAAAAAAATGGCGGAAACGCCTGAAGGCAAAATTCAGCAAATGAGTAATGCCTTAGGCGACATGTCCGAACAGTTAGGCGGAGCAGTTGCGCCCGTTTTGGCAGACGTAGCAAATTGGGTATCAAACAAAATTATCCCGCATGTCGAGAAATTTATGAACTTCTTAACAGCGAACCCCGCTTTGGCGAGAGTGTTAGTTGCACTCGTTGCAATTTTAGCGGTTGGTGGTCCACTAGTTGCAATGATAGGCGCTGTTATATCAGCAGTCGGTAGTATAGCCGCGGTGGTCACGGCGCCAATTTTGGGGGTAGTCGCTGCGGTGATTGCCGTGGGGGCGGCTTTTGCAATAGCGTATGCGAAAGTGGCGCCTTTCCGAAAAGCCGTCAACCAAATAGCGCAACAAGTCATGGCGGCGATACAGCCACTAATTCCGCTAATAATAAGCTTAGGCAAAACTTTAATTAAGGCGTTTACCGATATTGCGACAACACTCGGAAAGTCAATGGCGCCTGTTTTGCAGGAAATGATGCCCGTTATAAAGGCGGTGCTCGCAGGAATAACGGTTTACTGTAAAGGCTTTTTGACTTACATAACGGTAACCGTAAAAGTCGCAGCTGCCATAATTCAGGCAGTAATAGTTGTTGTTAGTTCTGCCATTTTAGGCATTATTTCCGTAGTCAAGAAATTACATGCAGCGACAAAGACCGCAATAAATAATGTAGTCAAAACGTGGAACACCTTAAAAACAACAACTTCCAAAGTATGGAACGCCATAAAAGCCACCGTGACTAGCATTATTACGAGCGTTTATTCGAAAGTTCGAAGTGTGGTCAGCAGTATCCGAAGTGTCCTGTCCTTTAAGGGTATCTCGGGCGCTGTTCGTGCGGCGTTCAATGCTGTGAAAAATGCGATAACTTCACCAATTCAGACCGCAAAAAACACTTTGAGCGGAATCATACATACTATTCGGGGGTTTTTCCCGATAAGTATCGGAAATATCCTTTCCAATATACACCTTCCGAAATTTAGTGTATCAGGCGGAAAGGCGCCGTATGGTATTGGCGGAAAAGGCTCACTTCCAAGTTTCCATGTATCATGGGCAGCAAAAGGTGGAATTGTAGACGGTGCGACTTTAATTGGCGCAGGAGAAAAAGGGCCCGAGGCTATTGTTCCGTTGGATAGTTTTTGGGATAGACTTGAAAACTCCAAAGGCGGAGATACTTACAATATCAGCGTAACGGTGGACGCTAAAGACCTCGACGGTATCGGCTCGATTCAGCAATTTATAGATATGTTGAAGAGAGCGAAAGCGTTTGCTTAACCCAAAAAAACGCGATTTTTCGGGAGAGAACACAATGGCATACTCAGATGGTAATGTTGTCAGTTACAACGGCGGAAAATTCTGTATAAGAGTATATACAGACTATACAGACGACGCCATTAAGATGAAAATGGCAGTTCGTATAACTGATGACTTCAAAGATAAACAAAAGAAATTCACTTTTTCCTACGAGAAGCCCAATGGCAAGACATGGAAAAAGGTATATAGTTCGAAAGACTTTGGCGCTAAAAGCACAGGCATATACTACCCGTTAGGTCAGAAATGGTATTCCAACACGGACTATCAGACGAAGGTTTCTCTGACTATTGGAAACAAAACATCGAGAGTAACACTGACTTCAAACATAAAGCCCGCCAAAGCCACAGACATAAATGCAAAATATAACAACGATTCTAACATTTCGGTGACGATGACACTTCACGGCAAGGCCGCAAAGCCAATTCGTACGGTTCACCTATACCGCAAAGATGACTACGGTTTAGATACGGACGATAACCGTTGGACAGAAATTAGTAGTTATACATATCCCGCAGGCACAACAGGCGGTTTAGTAAAAGATGACACCATAACGATGTACGACCAAACCACAGAAAAAGGACACCGTTATCGTTATGCGATAGTCACCGAAAACCAAGCAGGCGCGACAGCGCGAGCATACATGTCAAAGTACAAAGGCTCGGAGTGGGTTTACACACAGCCGAATGATGTTTCCGATGTGTCACATGTCCGTATTGACGACAGACAGAACACCATACAGTTCAGCCGTGAAAATCAGGACGTAGACCGTGAAATTATAACGGGCGTCATAATTGAGCGTTCAGAATCTGACGGTGAGTGGATAAGTGTTGGCACTTCAGGCGTTGGTACAGCGTCAGGACCAACAACTATCACATATACAGATAACACAGCAACACCTGACAACTCTTATAGTTACAGAGTACGTCCATTTAATAGTCAATTAAAAGCGGAAACCGCAATTGAAATAGGTGGAACGGAAAAAACCTATAATACCCCTGCTCCACCCGTAGACTTTATTGCAACATACAAAAACCGTGGAAACCCAACAACATCACATGTCGGTGACTATGTCTTGCTAAAACTTACAAACAGGCCAAAGACAGCGGACAACACGGAAATTCAGAAGTCGATAGACGGCGGAGCAACATGGACGACACTTGTAGACGATGAAGGCGTTCTGACAGAATATACGGACCCCAATATATCCTCTTCAATGCTTTACAGAGCAAGAAATGTCAGAACAGACCCCGCACTTAGCTCGGCTTATATTGTGTCCAATGCGCCTGAAACGCTTTCAACGCCAAACCCACCAACTATTGTGACGCCGTTTAGTGGTACGCCGATGATTATTGGCGACACCATGCATATAGCATGGATACACAACCCAACAGACGGCACAGCACAACGGTGGGCGCAGTTAGAGTATAAAATCAACGATGGCAGTTATACGACGCTTACTGCACTCGAAACATACTACGACCTTGCACTTAACCCCGCAACATTCAGCCCTAACGATGTGTTAACTATCCGCATAAAAACAAAGGGCGAATATAACCGTTATTCAGACTATTCGTATTTAACGATACCACTATACACAAAACCGCAGTTAACGATAACCTCGCCACAGAACAGCGACACCATTGGCAACCTACCGTTGAACCTGTCGTTTACTTATACCGACAACAGCGGTACTCTCGCAGGTCTTAACCTGAAAATAATGCATGACGGCGTTGTGGTTAATGAAGAGGCTTTAGATGTTTCGGAAACAAGTTTTGAGTTATCTGATTTTCTGTTTGATAACAATGAGTACTATCAACTCCAACTCACAGCCCTCTCAAGCAGCGGACTATCTGCAAGCGATAGTGTGAGCGTTTATATTGACTACGACATAGTTACTTTTAAGCAGCCGTGGTATGTAGACGCAGATGTAGACGAAGAGAACGGCATTGTAAGTTTCAATGTTTCGGAAGGTCAGGTATCAACAGACCCCGAAGCGTTAGATGTGACAGTAGCAAGAGCGACCATATACCGAGTGGTTAATTGCGAGCGTATAAAAGTCGCAGATGTTGGTCTCGGCGAGCAAATTGTAGACTTCTATGCTCCTCTCAACATAGATTTCGACTACGAGATATTGGAGCAGGCAACAACGGGCGAGATAATGGTGCTCACTCAGTCGTATAATTTGGAATCCATATTGTGGTATGTCTACTACGGACTCAACAACGAAAAAATTGCGAGAGCACAATGGGAACCGCAAGGCGATGTTGCTCTGACGCGTCCTGAACGTGAACAAATAAGATATAGCGGAAGAACTTACCCTGTCACTTATGACAGTACTGCTCTCGGAGAAACCTACTCTTTCAAATGTATCATCACAGACCGAAACGAACTCAACCACTTCATTGAAATGATGCGAGAAGGGGGTCATGGTATTTGGAAGTCGGGCAACGGCGAATGTTACGATGCAGACCTCGAATTCTCGTACTCTGCAGAATATAAGAACGCTACCCTTCAATGGGACTGCACTTTAAGTGTTACGAGGACGGAAGAATGAACTACTACGGCAACAGATACAATGAACAATACATATATAAACGTGTGAGTTTCGACAATTTCATGGAACATGAGGAATATCCGTGGATTACGGACGGAAATCTCGAATTTTCGGAAGAGGCAGAGTTGAAAGTCACGGGAAGCCTTAATTTCGAAGGTCCACAATTACCGTCTACCAAAGACCTTATGAGGGTGTACTATTCTTTCACCGATGATGCGGGAGAGAAAGCCACCCTACCCCTTGCCACACTTTTCGTTGGATATAACAATGTCACACATGTAGCAAAGGGCGCGGTAATAAAGTCGAAGGGAACGCTAAATGCAAGTAGCGTTCTAAGTGTTCTGCAAAAAGACAAGACGGGCACGGCATACACCGTAAACAAAAACTCAAATATTATTTACGTAGCACAAGAAATTGTAAGGGCGCATGGTCTTAACGTAGACTATACGCCCTCTATTAGTGTTTTGGATTCTGACCATACATGGCAGGCAGGAACAAACTATTTGGAAATTGTGAATTGGCTGTTACAAACGGCGGGATATGCGGATGCTTTTCCTGACAATATGGGAACGGTTATTCTGAAACCACTTTCGGAAATACAGTCAGTCACACCCATAATTTTCAAAAACGACAAAAACTCCATAATGTACCCCGAAATTGAAGTGGAGAATAACATAGATGAAACACCAAATGTCGTGCGTCTAATGTACAACGTTGAGGACATGTGTATAACGGCGACCGCCAAAAACCTCTCGGGGTCTTCCGCTTCTCTCGATATTAGAGGCGGACGGGAAACCACAGAATATGAAGATGTCGGTGAGTTATCTGCCACAACCTCAAAACTGACGGCTTTAATTGACATGGCAGAAGCCAAACTACGGGATATATCCAAAGACGTTGAATACGTTCAATACCAACACGGCTATATACCGATAACGCTATATCAACCAATAACGGTTGACTATTCGGACTTTACATGGACAGGTAACGTCACGGTTTATACCGTGGAACTAAACCCGTCCGCAAAAGTCCAAACGAAAATAGTTCGTGAACTGACGAGAAATATCGAAATTGAAAAGAATGGCGAGATATTAAGGGGTGAATGATGAAGCCAACTTTAACGGATATCATAAAGACATTATTTAGTGGCGAAGCAAAAACCGATGCCCACACATACGGCGAAGTCAAAAGCATAAACCAAGATGGTAGTTTCCAAGTCGCTCTTGCGGGAGCGCAAGGCACGACAAAATGTGCGAAATTGATGGGCGCCAAAGTCGGCGACACTGTCATGGTCACCATCATGCGTAACGGACATGCGGTCGTGACGGGCACAGTCGGTGGAGATACCGACGCAGCGGACGCACAGGAAACCGCAAACTCGGTAGTGGAAAGAGCAGATAGTGGAGAGTTTGATGGCACCATTATTTGGACAGCAACAGCAGACCCAACAACACCCAACTATACTTTCCAAATATCCGACCTATCAGGAGATGCAGACAAAACCCCACAAGTCGGACACATAATAATGTCTTCATATTATCGCTACGAAATACTATCAGTAGCAACCACAACAGTGCTCGCAGGAAACCGTGTCAGCATTCGTGGAGCACAAGGTGCACAGGGACCGCAAGGCGAGCAAGGTGCACAAGGACCACAGGGCGAGCAGGGTCCACAAGGAGAGCAAGGTCCACAAGGACAACAGGGACCACAAGGACAGGACGGAGATGATGGCGTAAGTATTTCTTCCGTTACAGAGTATTACCTTGCAACTTCCGCAAGTTCGGGAGTTACACCGTCAACACAAGGATGGACGACCACAATACAGACCATGACGGCACAGAATCAGTACTTGTGGAATTACGAAGTCGTAACAGGTTCAAACGGTCAGGTTCTTAATACAACAACACCACTCATTATTGGACGATACGGACAGGACGGAAATGACGGGAGTGACGGAAAAGGTATCACTTCTATTGTTGAGCATTATCTCGCAAGTGCGCAAAGTAGCGGAGTCACCATTGACACGCAAGGTTGGACTACAACAGTGCAGACCACGGATTCTACAAAGCGTTATCTGTGGAACTACGAAACCATAAACTACACGTCAGGAAGTCCAACTAATACCGACCCGCATATTATCGGAACACAAGGAGCAGACGGACAAAACGGCACAAACGGCAGAGACGGAACCGATGGCGATGACGGCGTTTCTGTAACATCGGTAAAAACGCAGTACTACTTATCAAGCAGTAGCAGTCAGGCGACAGGCGGTTCATGGTCTGACACACCGCAAAATTTCGTACACGGAAAATTCTATTGGACACGTGACTATATCACTTTCTCGGATGGTCAGTCAGGAACTTCTACGGCGGTATATAACGCAGGAATGACAGACGCCAATGAAACCGCATACTACGCAAAAATGGCGGCGGAAGGTGTGGCTCAATATTTTTGGACAAAGTCCACAGGCGGAACGACAGACATACCGACAGGTTCTTATGTGACGGAAGTTCCACAGGACGAATTCACAGACCCTAACAGCGCCAATTACTGCTCGGGCGGTAATTTGGTCATGCAAAGCACACAAGTTAGAATCAGACGAGCCTCGCAAACACTTGCACAGCTGTCCGAAAGCGGCATGGACGTATACGACGGACATGGTCATACAATCGCGCATTTAGGTTATGGCTCAGGTGCCTCTCAGACGGGAACAGCAGACGCGCCTTACTATGACCTAGGAACACGTACAACAGGAACAACCATTGGGAATCGCTCGCTCGTTCAGGGTGAAGAGTGCGAGGCGTCAGCCGTGAACTGTAGTGCTCACGGTTACCACACGAAGGCAAGTGGAATTTTCTCTTTTGCATGCGGCTCATATTCTGAAGCCACAAATTCATACAGTTTCGCAGCCAACTCGGGTAGAGCGCGCGGTGTTGGGTCTGCGGCACTAAATAACTCATATGCTGTCGGTGAGTATAGTACCGCTATGGGCTCAGGAACACACGCAAATGGCAAAAGGTCACTCGCAGCGGGTGTTGGTACTACCGCAAACGGCGACGACCAAACCGTGCTCGGAAAATTCAACAACCCCAACGCAACAGACATCTTTCAAATAGGAAACGGGTCTGACGCAAGCAATCCGCACAACGCTTTCTCAATGGATGACAATGGCAGGATGAAAGTCAACGAACAATTGCCGTTTACGATTCTGCATTGCACCGTCGACAACTTTTCGGTCGGAATCGGCGAGCAAAAAACGGTCACCCTAACTTACGGCAGTTCTTCAAACTATACCCCGCTTGGGGTCGTTGGTTTCAACGTCTCGAACGCCACGAATAGCGGAGCAAACAGCAGTAAAATTTGGGTACGTGGTGCATATCTCAATAACAGCACACCTGAAGTCAAAGTCGTCAACAGGAAAACGGGCGAATCTGACGGGGCGGCTGTTATCAAAATAGAGGTCGATGTGTTAGCGACCTTGATGCAGTAGGGGGTGGCGGTATGGCGTGGCATGATATAGTAGTAGCGGCGGGCGTGATGCTCGCTTTTTTTGGTGCTGTGTCCGTAATCGGAAACGGCATAAAGGTCATAAAGGAATGGTGGGACCCCGTGGCGAAACTTAGTGAAAGAACGGAAAAATTGGAACAGCGAGCGGATGCTACAGACGAAAAGTTCGAGCAGATAAAAAAGGTGATAAATGCTCAGTCGCGTTTGTTGATAGAAATGACCACCCACATGATAACAGGAAACGACATCGAAAAACTCAAAGAAAAAAGAGACGAGTTGACAGACACTATGATGGAGGGATAATGGTAATTTCTCATTTATCGCCTGAGTATCAGGCTATGTGTGGCGGACAACAGAACGGTGCTTTTTGGTATAGCCATGAAATATGCGAAAACATCATACCCCGAATATACACAGATAGAAATTGGGTGACTATTCGGTGCGGTAAAGCAACAGACCATGCAATTGTTTTTATCCATAACAACTTGAAACCACAACTATATGACTACCTACAACGGTACGAAGACCTAATATTGGTTTGCGGAGTTCCTGAAACATGCGAAAAAGTCGCACACTTGGGGACTCCTATTTATTTGCCGTTATCCGTAGATGTGGACTATGTGTCGAGGTTCAAGCGCGACTACCACCCTCTTGATACGGCTTTTGCGGGTCGACCCGCCAAGATGCGTTACGGAGTATTACCGCCCGATATCGACATTATCGGCGGTATATCACGACCACGACTTCTACGGCGCATGGCTATGTACACAGACATTTACGCAGTCGGCAGAACGGCAATAGAGGCGAAGGTCTTAGGGTGCAATGTCTTACCCTACGACAAGCGCTTTCCTGACCCCGACTTTTGGCAGGTGCTCGACAATAAGGACGCCGCGAAAATTTTACAGAAAAAACTCGATGAAATTGACGGAGGTAAACATGTTCAATAAGGAATTTTGGAAAGACTTAGCGGAAAGACTAATAGCAACAGCTGCAGAGGCTGCTCTTGCATGTATCGGAACAGCGAGCATGCTCGAAGATATAGACCCACGGGCGACACTCTCTATCGTTGCTCTTGCGGTACTCGTGGCATTTTTCAAAGCACTCGTTAAACGTTATCACGAGATACACACAGATTCTACCGAGGAGTGGATAGAAGAAGATGAACCGAACGAGGAGGACTAATGGCTTATTCAGACTACTCACAAGGTGATAAAAATTGGGGTTCTACGCCCTACCCTTATTTGCCGTATTGTTTAACTTACAACGGGTGCGGTCCGACGACGGCAGCGAATTTAATAACATATCTGAAGAAAAAAGTTACCCCAAAAGAGACGGGAGTGTGGATGCGTCAGCACGGTTACGCTGTGGCAGGACATGGCACACAGTGGGCAGGAATGCCCGCAGTTTTAAGACATTGGGGTTTGACCGATGTGGAATTCGGTCTCGTAAAGAACTCGTGGAGTGCTTTCGCCAAGTATAAGACGGGTTATGTCTTGATGTCAAAAGGCACCAAGGGCGGTATCACATGGACGGCTTCAGGACACTACATGGCAATAGAAAATTACATGACCAAAAACGGAAAGCATTACTTTTATTTGTGCGACTCAGGAAACAGATGTCATGACGGGTGGTTCTGTTATGAAACGACCATGTACGGCTTAGTGGCGCAGATACACGTAGTCTACGATGCAAAAGCAAAACAAAAGACCGTCAAAAGGGCAACAACTAAGAAAACCACCCCGAAAAACCCGAATTTTCGGAAGGGACTCAAAAAGGGCGCAAAAGGAGATGCTGTAAAAACACTACAGAAGCGACTAAACAAGATAGGCTATAATTTGAGAGTAGACGGTAAGTTCGGAGCATTAACAGAGGACGCACTCAAAGACTATAAAAAGGCACGCAAGTTAAAGAACCCGAAATTATACGACACAGACACCGCAAAACTCCTAAAAGCAGAAATTGCCAAAATGTCTGACCGCACAATGGCAGAAAAAGCCGCAGATTGGGCGTTCAAGATAGCACACGACAACAAGTACACCTACGGCAAGGGTGGTCCGAAACATTGGTATCACGGCAGACCACGCGCCAAACAGGTCGGCTGTCCTTTCTGTGGCACGGACGTTACAGGACCGAAGAAAGCCAAAAAGGGTTCTCGTTGGTCTTATACGATGTGTTGCAACGCTTTCGCGATGGCTGCGTATGTCCACGGTGGCGGTCTTTACAAGAAGTGCAAGAACGGAAGTACAAAAGCCTCGTATTGGACTAAACTGACCAAAGGCGGAAAACAGGTCTTCAAGATAGTCAAAGTGAAGTCTGTAAAAGACTTGAAGAAAGGCGACCTACTCGCGAACGGAAGCCATATCAAAATATACGTTGGACACGGACAGGTAGCACACGCCAAGCGTCAGGGATGGGATGCAGGCTCAATATGTGTAGAAACCCTGAAGTCCATAGGAAATTACAAGGTTATTCGGTGTATAATGAAAAAATAGCCTATAATTTCGGTTGACATTGACCGAAAAAACAGCAAAAAACAGCGTAAAAAATTGTCTTGACAGAGACAATCCATTACTTTCTCTTATGACCCCCTTCTCGGGGGTCTTTTTTTATTGTTCTGATATCCCACAGTTCTCTCTTCCGAAAAATTCGTTTTTCAGAGGTGGATATTCTACCCTGTCGATAAATGATACGTGAAATATAAAAAAAACGCTCAGAAGCGAAATTAGACGCCTCTGAACGCGAATGTTTGTTCTTTTCGTACCCCTACTTTTTCGGGTAGTCGGAAAAATGTCTTTTCTAAGCCTGTTTTTAGGGCAGTCTGCATATACTATATCCGTCCTCTCTATCAGATACAGTAAAAACCGCCGTTATACGGCTTATCAACGGCATTTACCGCCACAATCTAACTATTCTCGTATATGCAAACTATCACGTAGTTCCCACCCTATCGCCTGCATATAGGAAATATCTAAAACTTTTTTTAAAATGACCAAGATTATTATGATTATTATTATCGGACCTATAAAATAATAAAATAATAAATTTTATTATTTTTCAATATATCAATTTATCAATATATCAATTTATCAATCTTTCAATATATCAATCTATCAATATATCAATATATCAAGCTTTTTTTTCGGCTGTGAGCGAGTAATTGCAACGGTTACAGGCGACGACCCCTTTTTTGATGTCAAATTCGCGCAAAGTATTGAAATTTCAACAAATATTTTTGCTTGACATGAAATAAGGTTATTTAGGGGGTTTTTTGAGGGTTATTTTTCGTCAAGCGTAAAACAGAGCAGAAAAAGAGCCTTTACCATTTAGTATTCAGAAAAATAAAAATTCATTTGACATTTTCCCTATTTTCGAACTTATAAATTCGTTTGACATTTTACATATTTACCGCTTGACATGCTATAATATCTTCCGAAAAACCCAATTTTTCGGAAGAGAGGCTAAAAGTTCAAAAGACTAATAGCCTCTTTTTTCTTACTATCACAAATACTAATATAGTGATGCTCTGTAACCTTACTGTCAGCATGTCCTAAAAGTTTGGATACAGTCAGTAAGTCGGCACCGTGGTTAATTAACGTGCTCGCAAATGTGTCTCTGAGAGCATGGCACGAGTTCTTCTTTTGTGGTATACCGTACTGTTTGCAGAATCTGCGGAAGTGCTGTGACAACGCTGCGGGAGGCATGACACCACCGCTACGAGTATGCAATATAGTGCCATCTTCACCCCAAAAATACGCAATTTTCGGAAATAAGTCAAGGCAAGCAGGAGAAAGAGGTATAGACCTTATAGAAGACGTTGACTTTGGACGTGACTGTATAACTGCAGTTTTTCCGTCCATAACAACGGTCTTTTCTACCCAAACGCTCCACTCATTCATATCGTCCCACGACAGAGCACACATTTCGCCCGCCCTGATACCTGTATAAAGCATAAATAAGAAAATAACGCCGTACTTATCATTTTCAGCACATTGTTTGAACTGCTCCAACTCTTGCGGTGTATAATACTCTACTTTTGGCGTTGGTGCTTTTTGTTGTAACTCTACGCCCCACATAATGCTCTTGTCGCTTATTCCGTGGTTTAGAGCATACTTGTCCGCTGCGGAAAAGCCCTCTTTGATTTTCTTGACGGAAGAATACGATAAGTGAGTTTCGGCGAGCACGCCGTTTATAAGTGTGGCGTCCAACTGACACCAACGCCTACCTGTAACGGCAGGGATAATGTGCTTGTCGATAGTTTCTTTTAGTCGCTCCAAAGTTTGTGGTTGTACTCTCGTCCTTTTCCATTGTAAGAAGTCACGGAAAACTTTAACAGCAGGCGGAGACTTTTTGTATTGAAGCATTTCGTATTCTAACGCCTGAACCGCTTCGTCCACTTCCGACTTCTTCACGGTCAATTGTTTCACATAACCGTCCGCTTTAACTCTTACTCTGACTTTTCCGCTTCCCATGTCCTTGATGGTTGCCATTTTGGTCACCCCTTTCGTCACCCCGAAGTCACCCCGTTTTTAGACTAATTTTTGCAGGGGTTCGGGTTAAGCAATAAAAATACCAATCGGTCAAACTGTTGAATTTTCAACGGTTGACGCGGTTGGTATTGGAGGCGACACTGAGATTCGAACTCAGGCATAGAGGTTTTGCAGACCGCTTACCACTTGGCTATGTCGCCATACCGTATTGTTGAAATTCCAACGTTTTATGAAGTTGTAGCTTGGAGTGTTTTGGGTATGTCACCCCAAATGTCACCCCTGTTACCATTTACTATGATACCTGAAATACCGCTGTATCGTCAAGCGGTATTTTTTATTTTTTAAACACAGAAATGCATAAAATTTTTATAAATATACGGCGCATGCATAAATATAAATAGTGAACCTGTGCCAATGGTAATGGCTGAACTCCAACACTTTTCGCCGTTTTCTTCACAATTCCTTCACAATTCCTTCATATTCCCTACACATTAAAGTATTGACAGTATACATTTTATGATGTATAATTATACACGAAAGGTGGATGAATATGCACAAAGTGTGCACACTGAAAAAGAAACTCAAACAGGACAGCGTTATATATGTGACTGTTATAAATAAACGCCCGTACACGGTGCAAGGTACAAAATTTTGCTAAAACGGAAATGGGGAGGTGAAGGTTATGAAGACAAGATGGATGGTAACGGTATGGCGTTTGAGGAAAAATATCCAAACGACAAACTCACAGATGAGTGGCTATAAAAAAAAGCAGGAGGTAATTATGGACACATATGTAACAGAAATCAGCGGAGTGTGGTACGCATACGCGGCAAGAGACTATACTGTTTTTAGTATTGGACGCGACTGCCCAATTTCAGGTAGATTGTGTGCAAGATACACTGAGGACGGCATCAAGTATGTAGCAAGTGCAAGTCCATCAAAGCGGGCGGCAATTGCAAAAGCAAAGCGGCATGGTGAGTATGGTGGCACGGTAGATGTGTAATCACAATCCGATAGGGAACGCGAGTTCCCTACCATGCAGATAATAGTAGTAGTCGCGGTTCAATTCCGCGAACCCGCTCGGAAAAATGCGATTTTTCGGAAGGGAAAACAAGGAGGAACTATGTTAAGTGAAGAACTCAAAGCAAAGGGATACAGAACAGAAAGTGCTGTCCTAATGGCGGACGTAAAGGAAACGAAGGACGCAATGCCACCTGAAAGCAGGATGAGGTTTGCAGATGCGGTCATAGACTACATGCTAACAGGCAAGTACGATGACCAAAGCGACCCTCTCGTGAAGATAGCGATGATGGCACACAAGCGTAAGATAGATGCGTCCATAGAGCGCCACCTAAAGGCAATAGCAAAGAAGGACTTTAAAGCGTGGGGTGAAAAAGGCGGAGCGCCTACCAAAGAGATGAAGCAGGTATTAGAGTCATGGAACCAAATGGCAGAACAGGAAGACTTGCCAAAGCAGAACAAGTTAAACGGCAAACTTATCGTCGCCCTTAGAAACCTGTTCGATAACGGCGAGACGGTAGAGTCCATGACAGAGTGTTTTTACACCAAAGTCGCGGATTCTGACTATTTGACAGGCAAAGTTGACAGGAACGTTAGAGCGCATTTTGAGTGGGTACTCACCCACTACGAAGATATACAGGCAGGCAAGTACGACAACAGCGGCAAGCGCTACAGAGTCGGACACTATGGGGAAGACACTGAGGACTATGATAGGGAGAAGCCGTTTTAAGGGGGTAGCATGAACAGACAGATAGAACAACAAAGAGCCGAGGCAATAGCCAATACCCTACTGACCAAACAGCAGTGGTACACAATAGCAAGACCTGACACCGTAGCAGGTAGACGGCACAGAGATAGAATACTAATGACAGTGAATGCTCTACTTAGACTAACGGCGAGAGCATGCTCGAAAAACCCAATTTTTCGGAAGGGATAAAAGGGGGTGAACTGTGATAATCACGGCAGCAGATATCCAAAAATCTGTCGTGGAAGACATTCGGAGACAAAGAATGAGCAGACCCTATACGCAACAAAAAGACATAGAGTTAGATAGAGAATTAGCAAGGATGTGTGACGGTTTTTACGGATACATTAAGACACACAAAAAAGTCCCCACAATGAGGGAGTTTGCAAACTATTACTGTATGAAACACAACGCCACGTACGATGGCGAAGATATTGAGTTAGATGGCAAGTACAAACGGATACACACAAAAAAACAGTTACTGTGGGACCGCCTATATATAGGATATACGGCGTACGTGCGCGAAGTACAACTACTTGTCGCACTACAAAACCGTGGAATTGACACAATGTACATGCCGTCCAAAGACAAAGACGGTATAGATATAATATGTATTATAAAAGGACACAGGGTTGGCGTAGCCTCGTATTCAGCAACTGCAGATGGAGTTAGACGCAAGGTTGTAAAGAACAAAATACACGACTACGACATGCCGATGGTAGATGCGCCGATATTGTTAGGCGGTAGCAATTCAGTTCAGTTAGAGAACGGCATATATCTATACAACTCCGCCTACATAGACGGTATCGCTGAACAGGTACGGTCATCACTAAAATATGATAGAAACAGCGTATGCTGATAAAAAAATACGGTTTTTTCGGAAAGGGAAAAGGTGACAGTCATGAGGAAGAAAGCAGAGGAAACTACCCCACTAACGTGGGAA
>Ga0247611_10005685_pt1 | contig 16314 bp, 12 predicted proteins | sample 177DNAGHGhighgp2_FD_192422 | JGI IMG/M metagenome (GOLD analysis project Ga0247611, IMG submission 192422) | Sheep rumen microbial communities from Palmerston North, Manawatu-Wanganui, New Zealand - 1770 DNA GHGhigh gp2 | ecosystem: Host-associated > Mammals > Digestive system > Stomach > Rumen... | reverse complement strand
CTCGAACGACGGGCCGATTCCCCTGAAAAGGTAGGCCACCACGGTCGCGGAAACGGTCGAAACCAGCAGCGGGGTGAGGCTCGCGAGCGAGACATTGAAAAGCAGAATTTCGAGGGTGAAAAGAAGGCCGGCAAGAGGGGCCTTGAATACTCCGGCGATAGCTCCGGCAGCGCCGCAGCCGACCAGGATAGTCATTCCCCTGTAGGAGAGTTTCCCGACCCGGCCGATGTTCGAACCGATAGCCGCACCCGTATAGACGATGGGCGCCTCAGCACCTACCGAGCCACCGAAACCGATAGTCAGCGCGGAAGTCAGAACGGACGACCACATGTTGTGGGGCTTGATACGCGAATCGTTGGTACTGACCGCAACCAGGACCTTCGTAACCCCATGGCCGATATTGTCCTTGATCACGAAGCGCACCAGAAGACCGGAAATCAGCATACCGATTCCGGGCAGGGCCATCCTCCAAAGGGAGTTGGCCTGAGTAAGCGGGGCGACCCCGGCCTGGACCAGACCGATCAAGGCCTGAAGCAGGACCGCAGCAAAACCGGTGCTGAGCCCTACAAGAAGGCTCAGCAACAGTAATTTTTGTGATTCTTTGAGACTATGCATCTGCGCCGTCGGCAGGGTCATCATCCGTACCGTACTGGGCAATGTTATCGTCAGGGAGAGTTTCGCCCTCACCGGAGGTGTCGGATGCGGAGGTGAGCTGCTCGGCCTCGGCCTCCTCTTCCCCTTCGAGCCAGCGCTCGAGGTCTTCGACATCGTCTACGTCGACCTTGATCTTTACCAGATAGATAGCATCGGGAATCTCGATAGTAACAGCATAAAATGATGTTCCGTCCGGTTTCGGGTACTTAACCAGGTCATTCAGGTAATCGTTGAAACCGCGGGGATACTTCTCTGCAAAGGCTGCTGAGAGTTCCGGGGACATATTTTCGTAGCTGACTACGTGTCTTTTCTTTCCGTCTGTTATCATGTCGTTTAGATTTGGTGGTGCAATATTAGGGCATTTAATCGGAATAAAAAAATAATTCTACATCCGATCCGGCAAATTGATACCGAGCAGCCCCATAGCGCCTCTCAAAACGTCTGCGACAACACCGATAAGCTGCAGTCTCATACTGAGAAGAACAGCATCCGGTTCACGAAGAATCTGGGTATCGTGGTAATACTGGTTGAATTCTTTGGCAAGATCGTAGGAATAATTAGCCAGAACTGCGGGCGAGAAATTATCCGCCGCCTCGCGTACCTTTTCAGGATAGGCGGAGATTATCTTCACGAGCCTTACTTCCTTTGGGCTAAGCTCCGCGCCGGGAGCGACATCCGCCTTCAAGCCCTGCTCTGCCGCCTTGCGAAGGATACTGCGGATGCGGGCATGGGTATACTGGATGAAGGGACCTGTATTGCCGTTGAAGTCGATCGATTCCTTCGGGTTGAAGAGCATGGTCTTCTTCGGGTCCACCTTAAGGATGAAGTACTTAAGGGCGCCGAGGCCTATCATATGGTAGAGGGCGTCCTTTTCTTCGGCGCTGAGGTCGGCGAGCTTGCCGGATTCGTCGGAAGCGGCCTTAGCCTCGTTGTACATGGACTCGATAAGGTCGTCTGCGTCCACTACCGTTCCCTCGCGGGACTTCATCTTTCCCTCGGGGAGCTCGACCATTCCGTAGCTGAGGTGATAGATACGCTCAGCCCAGTCGAAACCGAGCTTTGCGAGGACGAGCTTCAGGACCTGGAAATGATAGTCCTGCTCGTTTCCTACGACATAGACGTGGGAATCCAGGTTATATTCAGCAAAACGCCTTTCTGCAGTACCGAGATCCTGTGTCATATAGACGGAAGTACCGTCCGAACGGAGGAGGAGCTTTCGGTCGAGGCCGTCGGCGGTAAGATCACACCACACAGAGCCGTCGGGATCGCGCTGGAAAACGCCCATATCGAGGCCCTTCTGGACGAGCTCTTTTCCGAGCAGGTAGGTCTGGGACTCGTAGTAAGTACGGTCGAAAGTGATTCCGAGGGCTTTGTAAGTCTGGGCAAAGCCGTCGAACACCCAGCCGTTCATCATCTTCCAGAGAGCGCGGACATGCTGATCGCCCTTTTCCCAATCTACCAGCATCTTATGTACGTCGTCTGCTACCGAAGGATCTTCCTTTTCCATCTTCGCATACTCGACATAGCAGTCGCCTACGAGATGGTCGCCCTTCTTACCGGTAGACTCGGGGGTAGCTCCATTAAAGCGCTTCTCCCAGGCATACATACTCTTACAGATATGTACTCCACGGTCGTTGACCAGGGTCGACTTTATCACCTTGTTACCCGCAGCCTTCAGAATCTCGGAAACCGAAGCGCCGAGGAGGTTGTTGCGGACGTGGCCAAGGTGAAGAGGTTTGTTGGTGTTGGGAGAGGAGAACTCGACCATCACGGTCTTCCCTGTCTGGGGAAGCTGGCCGAAGTTTTTGTCTTCAACGACGCCCTGCAGGGCCTCCCTCCAATAGGCGCCGGAAAGGCAGATATTGAGGAAACCCTTCACCACATTGTACGAAGAAACCTCAGGGCAGTTAGCCTTGAGGTATTCTCCTATTGAGTTTCCGGTAGCTTCCGGAGCCTGATGCGAGGTCTTCAGAAGGGGAAATACGACCAGGGTATAGTCTCCCTCGAATTCCTTACGGGTTACGGCTACCTGAAGCGACTCGGCGGGAAAATCCGCGCCGTAAAGAGCTTTGACGGCCTCTGAGGCCTTCGCGGCAAGAAACTGTTCTGCAGTCATTATCCCAGATAAGTCTTAAGGAGTTTGCTTGCAGAGGGTTTCTTGAGCTTCCTGATAGCTTTTTCCTTGATCTGGCGTACGCGCTCCCTGGTAAGGTCGAGGTTCTCGCCGATCTCCTCAAGGGTCATTTCCTGGCAGCCGATGCCGAAGAAACACTTGATGATCTCCCTTTCGCGGGGAGTGAGGATCTGAAGCGAACGCTCGATTTCTGTACTGAGCGACTCGTTGGTAAGGCCTTTGTCTGCCATAGGCGAATCGTCGTTCGGGAGGACGTCCAGAAGGCTATTGTCTTCGCCCTCGACGAAGGGGGCGTCTACACTTACGTGTCTTCCTGAGACTCTTAAGGTATCGGCAATCTTATCGCGAGGGATGTCGATCATCTCTGCAAGTTCCTCGGTAGAAGGCTGACGCTCGTTTTCCTGCTCGAAGCGGCCAAGCGCTTTGTTGATCTTATTCAGAGATCCTACCTGGTTCAGAGGGAGACGTACGATACGGCTCTGCTCTGCAAGGGCCTGGAGGATACTCTGACGGATCCACCACACTGCGTAGGAGATGAACTTGAAACCGCGGGTTTCATCGAATTTCTCCGCCGCCTTGATAAGTCCGAGGTTACCTTCGTTGATAAGGTCCGGGAGGCTGAGGCCCTGGTTCTGGTACTGCTTTGCGACAGAGACCACAAACCTGAGGTTTGCCTTTGTCAGTTTTTCAAGCGCTTCCTGATCTCCTTTACGGATTCTCTGCGCGAGTTCTACTTCTTCTTCCGGTGACACCAACTCTTCGCGGCCGATTTCCTGGAGGTACTTGTCCAGCGAGGCGCTCTCGCGGTTGGTGATGCTTTTTGTAATCTTAAGCTGTCTCATTATCTGTCTAAAACTTTGCTACTCCTTAGGGACGGCAAAGAAGACTGATCTGCCTGTAGGAGAGACTCCTTCGATGACTACTACCCTACCGGCTTTTCCTGCCTGCTCTACTACGTCCTGAGGCTTCGAGACGGGCTGATCGTTAACAAATCTTATGATCAGACCATCCTGTACGCCGGCGGCAGCAAGTTTTCCGTTACCAGCAGAGACCACCTCGACTCCTGACTTGATGCGCAGAGAAGACAAGGTCTTCGAATCCGCTGCTTTCAGCTTCGCTCCGTAGAACAAAACCGTTCCATCATCGAGAGCTTTCGGGGTTGTTTCCGAATCGCTGGTAAAGGTCACCTTAACGGTGCGGGTCTTGCCGTCGCGAACGAATGAGACAACTGCTACGTCGCCAGGGTGATATCCGTTCACTATAGTCTGCAGAGAAGAAGTTCCTGTAATAGGTTTTCCGTCTACGGTAAGGAGTACGTCTCCTTCCTTGATTCCGGCCTTCTCTGCGGCTCCGCCTTTGCCGACCTCAACAATATATACGCCCTCGAGGCTTGAAAGTTTCATCTCTTCGGCAGTTTTTTCGTCGATTGCCCTCATTACAACTCCGAGCTTAGCCCTGCGGACGGTTCCGAAGTCCATAAGGTCTGCGACGGTTTTCTTGACGATATTGGAAGGAACTGCGAAAGAATATCCTGTGTAAGATCCTGTCTGAGAGATAATTGCGGTATTTACACCCACCAGTTCGCCCTTCTTGTTTACGAGGGCTCCGCCCGAGTTTCCGGGGTTGACTGCAGCATCTGTCTGGATAAAGGATTCGATCTTGAATTCACCGGTGTAATTAGGCATCGTACGGCCCTTTGCGCTGACGATACCGGCGGTGATGGTTGAACGCAGATCGTAAGGAGATCCGATAGCGAGGACCCACTCACCGAGACGGAGTTTATCAGAGTCTGCGAGGGTAAGAGCGGGAAGGCCCTTCTCATCTATCTTTATAAGAGCGATATCGGTAGCCGGGTCGGTTCCGATTATGGTCGCATCATAAGAACGGTTGTTGTTAAGGGTGACGCGGACCTTGGAGGCCTGGGAGACTACATGGTTGTTTGTAACGATATAGCCGTCCGGGCGGATGATGACGCCCGAGCCGCTGCCCTTGCGTTCCCTGTTCTGGGGCTGGGAGAACTCGTCTCCGAAGAAGAAACGGAAGAACGGGTCGTCTATCTGCGGCATCTGGTAGGTCTGGGTTACTGTTACTTCTACATAAACGACTGCTTCGACAGCTGTTTCCGCGGCATAAGTGAAATCTGGATAATCACGCTGAGGTTCTGACAAATTGACAGAATAAGCAGGCACCGCTGCCATCAGGCCAAGCGCTGCCAAAAGAGAAAATACGGTTTTACGCATAGTACTATTGATGTTTTTACAATTATTCATTGAACGCTTTTTATAAAGTCAAATTGTATGCCAAATATCCAGGATATTTGTTATATTTGCCCAAATAAACAAAAGAAGAAAATATATGGAATTCAACGTTTCGAGTGCAGAACTCCTCAAAAGCATAATGGATGTCTCGAAGGCCATCCCCGCAAAGTCGGTGCTTCCTATTCTTGAAAACTTCCTCTTCGTTGCCAAAGACGGCAACCTCGAGATTACCGCCTCCGACCAGGAGCTCACCCTCCGTACGACCCTCGCAGTAGAACTCCGCCAGGAGGGTTCGATCGCAGTACCCGCCCGTCAGATGATAGATCTGATCAAGGCCCTTCCCGATCAGCCTGTTCAGATCAAGACTACCTCCGACAGTTCGTTCGAATGTACTTGGGCAAACGGTAATTCCTCCCTGCCTTTCTTCCCCGCAGAGGATTATCCCGAGATCGTAGGCGCCGGAGATGACGCTCAGACCTTCGTATTCCCTGCCCAGGCCCTCGCAGATGGTATCAGCGGAACTATCTACGCTACCGCAGACGACGAGATGCGCCCCGCGATGAACGGTATTTTCTTCGATATGGGTACTCAGAGTACTACCCTCGTCGCTTCAGACTCACACAAACTTATCTGCTATACAGACGAAGACCTTAAGGCTCCTGCCGAGGCTTCCTTCATCCTCCACAAAAGGCCCGCAGGTGTTCTCAAGAGCATCCTCGGAAAGGAAGTCGAGACAGTAGAGGTTTCCTTCGATACCAATACTGCAGTCTTCAAGTTCGGTCAGACTATGATGGTATGCCGCCTTATTGTAGGAAGATATCCCAAATACCGCGACGTCATCCCTCAGAACAACAGCAATATCCTGAAGATAGAGAGGGCTCAGCTCCTCGATACTGTCCGCCGTGTCGCCGTATGTGCGAACAAGGCTTCGAACCATATCAAGTTCGACCTTAAGCCCGGCCAGCTCGAGATTACCGCCCAGGACCTGGGCTTCGCAATCGCAGCCTACGAAAAGATCAGCTGCGACTACTCCGGAACCGAGCTCAGCATCGGCTTCAAGAGCAGCTTCCTTATCGAAATCCTCAGCAATATGACCTGCGAGACTGTAGTGATGAAGTTCGCCGATCCTCGCCGCGCCGCCCTCATCGTTCCTTCAGAGGAAGAGGCAGAAAGCGAGAAGATCTGCGGCATCATCATGCCGATCATGGTCTCATAAATTTTTTAGCCCATGGAACTCAATCTCCAGAGGCCCCTGCTTTTCTTTGATATAGAGAGTACGGGGCTGAATATCCCTAACGACAGTATCATCGAACTCAGTTTCGTAAAGGTCTTCCCCGGCGGCGAGCAGCGCATCAAAACCTGGAAGATCAAGCCATGGGACTACGAAAGGCGCTGCCAGCGCCCTATCGATCCCCAGGCCTCGAAAGTAAACGGCGTTACAGACGATATGCTGGTAGACTGCCCCACCTTCTTCGAGGTGGCAGACGAGGTAGCAGAGTGGCTGAAGGATTCGGATCTTGCAGGTTTCAATTCAGCCAAGTTCGATCTTCCGATGCTCGCAGAGGAATTCGAGAGAGTAGAGCTAGCCGGAAAGCATCTGGAAGTAGACCTTCACTCCCCCAAGATGGTGGATGTTCAAAATATCTACCATGCGATGGAGCCCAGAAACCTTAGGGCAGCTTATCGCTTCTACTGCGGAGGAGAAGATTTCGACAACGCACATACAGCGGAGGCTGATACGGTAGCTACCTACGAAGTTCTCAAAGGCCAGCTGGACCGCTACCCTGATGTTCTGAAAAACGATGTTGACAGCCTTTCCGCCTTTGTAGGAAAGAAATACGTAGACTTCGCCGGACACCTTATCTACAACGAAAAGGGCGAAGAAGTCATCAATTTCGGAAAGCATAAAGGAAAGACTGCCCGCGAGGTCTTCAATACCGATCCCTCGTATTTCACCTGGATTCAGAACGGCAGCTTCACCCTCGACACTAAAAAGCAGTTCGAACTCCTTAAAGAAAAATTTAGCCGCGAGAGGCTCGCAGCTAAATCTACTATGGGTGGAAGTTTGTTCTAAATCGAATCAAAAATCAGCGGCAGGATATCGTCTACGCTGTGGAACTTCCATATCTTGTCCTTGCCGATCATAATCACCGACATCTTCTTTCCGCTCTTGGCCTGATACTGGGCCATCACCTGGCGGCAGGCGCCGCAGGGAGTGGCGGGAGTGGCGCAGATGCGCCCCATCACGCCACCGGTCAAGGCGATGCTCGTCATCGCCTTGTCTGGATAGGCGGCGCCTGCTGCGAACATAGCTGTACGCTCTGCACACAGACCTGAAGGGAACGCTGCGTTTTCCTGATTGGCGCCCTTGACGATTACTCCGTTTTCCATACGGACTGCGGCGCCTACATTGAAGTGAGAATAAGGGGCGTAAGAACCCTGCATCGCGGAGATTGCAGCCTGTGCAAGCTCCTTGTCTTCCTGGTTGAGTTCCTCTATTGATTTGTACTCCTGGAAGTCGATTTTGATCTCTTTCTCCGTCATATCAAGTGATTAGTAGCCTCAAAGATAGATAATTCTTACAAGAAATCATAATTTGGACTATCTTTGCAGCGGTATGAAAATTTGTGTAGGTCTTTCAGGAGGCGTTGACTCCAGCGTTGCGGCGCTGCTTCTAAAGCAGCAGGGCTACGACGTGTTCGCCATGTTCATGCAGAACTGGCACGATACCGAAGGCACCCTCCATGGCGACTGCGAGTGGGAGGAGGACAGGTTCGTAGCCGAACTCGTCGCCCGCAAGCTTCGCATACCTTTCTATTTCGTAGACCTCAGTAAACAGTACCGTCAGAGAGTCGTAGACTACATGTTCGCCGAATATGAGGCCGGCCGTACGCCTAATCCGGACGTCCTCTGCAACAGCGAGATAAAGTTCGACGCCTTCCTCGAAAAGGCCCGCTCGCTCGGCGCGACCCACGTCGCAACCGGTCACTACTGCCGTAAGCGTGAGAATCCGGACGGGACTTTCAGCCTTCTTGAAGGCGTAGATCCCGGAAAGGATCAGAGCTATTTCCTCTGCCAGCTTAATCAGGAGCAGCTGGAGGCAGCTATCTTCCCTATCGGCGACCTCTGCAAGAGCGAAGTCAGAAGGCTCGCCGCCGAGGCCGATCTCCCTTCTGCAGACAGAAAGGACTCCCAGGGCATATGCTTCGTAGGAAAGGTAGACCTGCCGGTATTTCTCCAGCAGAAACTGGCCAGCGTCGAAGGCGATGTGGTGGAAGTATACGAACAGTATTACAAGGATTCTGAGAAATACCAGCGCGACCGCGCCCTTGTCTCCAAGGCCCGCGCCCTCGGTCTTGAGGGCCTCACGGAAGAGGAATTGATAGAGATTTCGACCCCTATCCGCTATGATTCGATTCAGTTCGAGACCGAAACCTACCGCAGCGGGAAAAAGCACATTAAGAAAACTCGCTACAAAGCTAATCCCTGGGGAGTTATAGCCGGGCATCACGAAGGCGCCCAGTTCTTCACCCTCGGTCAGAGAAAGGGCCTTGCGATAGGCGGACATACCGAGCCGCTCTTCGTAATAGCGACGGACGTGGAAGCGAACCGTGTCTATGTAGGAGAGGGCGAACAGCATCCCGGCCTTTTCCGCAGTTGCATCCGCTTCCCGCTTTCCAGCCTTCACTGGCTGCGTCCCGGTGCCGGTCTCTCAGAAGGCCAGACCCGCCGTTTCAGGGTCCGTCTTCGTTACCGTCAGGAGCTGCAGGGGGCTACCGCCTTTGTCTGCGGCCAGAATCTTTTCGTCCTTTTCGACGTCCCCCAGCGCAGCGTTACCCCCGGCCAGTTCGCGGCCTTCTACGCTACAGCTGAAGAAGCCTCGAACGCCATAGACGCAGAGGCTCCCGAACTTCTGCTTTCAGCTGTTATACAGTAAGCTTTGTTAAAGCGCTTTTGCGGCGCTGATTCCGGCAAGATAACCCGTACAGAACGCGGCTTGGAGGTTATAGCCTCCGGTGTCGCAGTCCATATCGAGGACCTCGCCGCAAAAATACAGCCCCGGGACGATCCTGGATTCGAGCGTTTTAGCTATAACGTCGTCTGTACTGACTCCGCCGGCGGTGATGACGCAGCGCTCATAGCCCACGTATCCGGCGATATCGAACTTCCACTCTTTCAGCGCCTTAGCGATTGAAACCAGGTTTACCCAGACTTTGGTATCCGTACGGCCGCGCCTTTCGAGCGTCATGACCTCCGGATTGCAGCTCAGAAACGCCGGGATCAGGTCCCACGGCAGAAGCTTACCCAGCAGGACGCGGCACTTCTCTTTTTCGTGGAGCCTGGCGCTGCGCGGGTCCTTATCCACTTCCTTCCACAGCTCTTTCACGCGGGTAGTAAGCTCGGTCAGCTCGACTCCGCTCTTAAGGTCCAGGACCACGGCGACGCGCGAACCGTTGACGAGCGATTTTACCGCCTTGCGGCTGATCTGAAACCCGACCGGGCCCTCGAGGCCACCGTCCGTAAAGTCTACGTCGCCGAACTCTTTCTGCGCTACCGAGCCCTCGACCAGGAGCTGGACGCCCACGTTCTTGAGCTGGATTCCGCAGAGTTTGCCGCCCAGGTCCGCGAGCGGGGTGGCGCGGTCGATATGGCCTTTCAGCGCATCGCCCTGCTTGTAGCCCAGGGGCACGAGCGCGGTCAGCGAAGGGAAGGTAGGCGCGATCGCATGGCCGGTTTCTCCTGCCCATCTGAGGCCATCGCCGGTACTGCCGGTTGTGGGGTAGCTCAGGCCACCCGTGGCAATGATAAGCTTCGAACAGGTGTAGGCCCTGCCATCGGCGCAGCCCAGCTTGAACGCGCCGTCTGCGGCTGAAATAGAGCTGACTTCGGTCTCGGTCTCGATTTTAACGCCCTTCGAATGACACAGGCGCACGAGGGTGTCGACTACGTCCGAGGCATGGTGGGACTCGGGGTATGCACGGTCGCCGCGCTCTACTACCGAGCTCATTCCCACGGCCGTGAACAGGTCGATAAGGCCCTGAGGCGTGAGGTTGAAGAAAGAGGGCTTTACGAAGTTTGACTTGCTGCGGATGTGGGCGCTGAACTCATTCCAGTCCTTGAGGTTGGTGAAGTTGCATCGGCCCTTTCCGGTAATCATTATCTTCCTCGCGGGGCGGGGCATTTTCTCAAGGACAGTTACCTGAGCGCTGCTGCCGGCATTGACAAGGGTCAACGCCGCGCCGTAGCCGGCCATCAGTCCTGATGCTCCTCCGCCTATGATTATGATGTCTGATTTCATACGAAAAAAGGGAAAGCGATGTACATCGCACCGCTACAACCTCATACCCTTGCTGCCTTCCGACCCTGGGGGAGTTTTGAGGGAGCTGGTCGTGTACGACTTTCCCCGCCGCAAATATACAACTTTTTATTAAATTTGCGTGTATGAAAGATTATAAGCACAAAGAAGGGGTCTACGTTCCGAACATCGGAATCGATTACCCGACCGACGACGCCTCGAAGAGGCTCGTGGAAGTTAAAGTAGAAGACTCCTCTCAGGGCCGCTGGCAGTTCGACGAAACCTATCCTTATATAGATAACAGTTTCTCCTATAAGTTCAACCGCCTGCTCAATGCCGCCTTCCAAAGTATTATTGTAGCATTGTACCACAGAATCTGCCTGGGTCTCAGGATCAGGGGACGCGACATTCTCCGTAAATACAAGAAGGAACTAAAGGGCGGCGCTCTTACAGTATGTAATCACGTCTGGCGTGAAGACGCAGTGATGGTCTATCATGCTGTCAGGAGGTACTATACGATGCATATGCCCGTCTATGCGAAACATCTCAACAATCCGGGGTTTTACTGGATGCTGCGCTTCATGGGCGGAGTACCGGTCCCAGAGAGCCTTGCCGGAATGAGGGGCTTCAACGCCGCTTTCGACAGTTTCCACGAAAAAGGTGAATGGATCCACGTTTTCCCCGAGGCCGTCCGCTGGGACTGCTACTCATTCATCCGTCCCTTCCACAAAGGAACTTTCACCATGGCCTATAAATACGGTTGCCCGGTTGTTCCCTGTGTGATTACCTACAGGGAGAGAAAGGGTATCTTCCGCCTTACAGGAAAGAAGCAACTTCCGCTGTTTACCATCAGAATCCTCGAGCCTGTCTTCCCTAACAAAGAACTGAACAGGAAGGATGCCATCCTTGATATGGTAACCAGGGCCCACGCCGAGATGGTAGAGGCGGCAGGAATAGTAAATAATCCCTGGCCCGCAATCCACGAAGACTAAGCGTAAAAAAAACGACCCACTCAACAGCGAGCGGGTCGTTTTTAATTACTTCTTCATGACTGGCTTCTCAGGAAGCTTGGTTGTGACGAATTTGTCGATAAGCTGCTCGTACTCCTCGGGAGAGATCATGTGTGAGGTGCCGTTGATAAGGGCGCCCATTTCGACCTGTACCTTGTTGACATGTACGTTTCCTTCGATTGCAGCCTTTGCTTTGAGGGTGAGAAGGTCCTTGACATAGATGTCGCCCTTCATCTTGCCCCAGAAATCGAGGTTCTGGCAAGCGAGACCGCCGTTGATCTGGGCCTGAGGGCCTACGACGACCTTACCTTTTGAGAAAACTTTACCCTCTACCTTACCGTCGATACGGATGTCGCAGTCAGAGGAGATTTCTCCCTTGATGATAGTGCCGATGCTGATTCGGCTTACGTCGTTGACGCTTACCTCGGGCTCAACGGCCTTTTTTACTTTCTGAAGATCCATGTTGATACTATTTTCGGTTAAATGATTAAATATTCTAGACAATGCCTTTACCATGGCAGTTCTTGTACTTCTTCCCGCTTCCGCAAGGGCAAGGATCGTTACGGCCGACCTTCTGCTCTGCTTTTATAGGAGTATTGGCTTTCTGTTCGCCGTTTGTAACCAGGTCTGAGTGACGGGCCTGCATGCGGGACATGTCGGGCTTAGTCTGGACAGCGCGCTTGGGCTGCTCGTCACTTAGAGGTATGAAGGCTCTGAGAAGGAATGAAAGGACGTCCTGGTTCAAAGACTCGAGCATCGCGGCGAAGAGGTTGTAGCTCTCGAGTTTGTAGACCACCTTAGGATCTTTCTGCTCGTAGGAAGCATTCTGGACGCTCTGTTTCAGGTCGTCCATCTCGCGGAGGTGGTTCTTCCAGTGATCGTCGATCTGGAAGAGGATTATATTGCGGCTGAGTGTCTTTGCGACCTCGCGGCCTTCGGAGTTGTAGGCTTTCTCGAGATTGACAGAGAGAGTCATCACCTTACGGCCATCGCTCACAGGGATAGCTATGTTCTGATACATGGTTCCCTGCTTTTCGTAGACCATCTTGATGATCGGGCGGAGTTTCTCAACCATTACGTCCATACGGCGCCTGTAACATTCGTCCATATGCTGGCAGAGGGCCTTTACGATAGCGTCTTTACGGGAGTGATTGTAGAAATCCTCGTCAAAGCCGGGATCTATCGAGAGGCGGGCCATTACGGTCTCCTCGAAATCCTGGAAGCTGTAGCCGTCGCAGGAATCTACGATAATGGAAGCCGTATCAACCATCATATTCTGGAGGTCGATCTCGATCTTGTCTCCCTTGATAGCGTTGCGCCTGCGGGAGTAGATGGCCTCTCTCTGATAGTTCATTACGTCGTCGTACTCGATGAGGTTCTTACGGATGCCGAAGTTGTTTTCCTCGACCTTCTTCTGAGCGTTTTCGATAGCCTTCGAGAGCATCGGGCTTTCGAGGGCCTCGTTTTCCTGCATGCCGAGTTTATCGACTACCGAGGCGATACGCTCGGAACCGAACAGACGCATCAGCTTATCCTCAAGCGAGATGTAGAAGATGGAGGAGCCGGGGTCTCCCTGACGGCCGCTTCGGCCTCGGAGCTGACGGTCTACTCGACGTGAATCGTGTCTCTCGGTACCGATGATAGCAAGTCCTCCGGCGGCCTTGACCTCGGGCGAAAGCTTGATATCGGTACCACGACCGGCCATGTTGGTCGCGATCGTAACGGTAGAGCTCTGACCGGCCTGAGCTACGATTTCAGCCTCACGGGCATGTTCCTTAGCATTCAGGACGTTGTGGCGGATGCCGCGCATCTTGAGCATGCGGCTCAGGAGCTCGGAAGTCTCGACATCGGTAGTACCGACCAGAACCGGGCGCCCGGCATTCGAGAGCTCGACTATCTTATCGATAACGGCGGCGTATTTCGCCTTCTTAGTCTTATAGATCTGGTCTTCCATATCGTGCCTGAGAACGGGACGATTGGTAGGAATGACCATTACATCCAGTTTATAAATGCTCCAGAACTCACCCGCTTCCGTTTCGGCAGTACCGGTCATACCGGCAAGTTTGTGGTACATACGGAAGTAGTTCTGGAGGGTAATAGTCGCGAAGGTCTGGGTCGCGGCCTCGACCTTTACGTTTTCTTTAGCCTCAACAGCCTGATGCAGACCGTCTGACCAGCGGCGGCCTTCCATGATACGGCCGGTAGACTCGTCTACGATCTTTACTTTCTTTACTCCGCCTTCGTCGATAACTACGTAGTCTACGTCTTTTTCGAACATGGCGTAGGCCTTGAGGAGCTGGCTGACGGTGTGGACACGCTCGCTCTTAAGGGAGAAGTCCTCCATCAGAGCGTCTTTCTGGGCCTGTTTTTCAGCAAGCGAAAGATCGGAATGTTCGATCTCGGCGGTCCTGGTTCCTACATCGGGAAGGACGAAGAAAGATTCGTCTCCGACGCTCTGGGCAAGGAGTTCCTGGCCTTTATCTGTAAGGTTGATGGAGTGAATGACTTCGTTGATGACGAAATAGAGAGGATCGGTAACTACCGGCATCTCCTTTTCGTTGTCCTGCATGTAGTAGTTCTCGGACTTCTGCATCACGACCTTTACTCCGGGCTCGCTCAGGTACTTGATCAGAGGCTGGTACTTCGGGAGACCTTTATAGGCCCTGAGGAGGAGCTTTCCTCCCTCGGCTTCGTCTCCTTCTGCCATCTTTTTCTTAGCCTCGTTGAGGACCTGGTTTACGAGAGCCCTCTGAGCCGTATAGAGTTTCTCCACATAGGGCCTGAACTCCATATACTGCTCGTCGTCCTGAGATTTAGCTACAGGACCGGATATGATAAGAGGGGTACGGGCATCGTCGATAAGGACAGAGTCGACCTCATCCACGATTGCGAAGTGATGCTTTCTCTGGACGAGATCGTCTTCGCTCGTAGCCATATTGTCACGGAGGTAGTCGAAGCCGAATTCGTTGTTGGTACCGAAGGTAATATCGCAGTCATAGGCGCGCTTACGCTCCTTGGTATTAGGCTGATGCTTGTCTATACAGTCTACCGTAAGGCCGTGGAACATATACAGAGGGCCCATCCACTCGGAGTCACGCTTTGACAGGTAGTCGTTTACGGTAACCATATGGACGCCCTTTCCGGCAAGAGCATTGAGGAACACGGGGAGAGTAGCGACGAGGGTCTTACCCTCACCGGTTGCCATCTCGGCTATCTTACCCTGATGGAGGGCGATACCGCCGACGAGCTGGACATCGTAGTGGACCATATCCCACTTAAGGTCGTTTCCACCGGCCATCCAGTGATTGCGGTAAATAGCCTTGTCTCCTTCGATAGTAAGGAAATCCTTATTCTGAGCCGCGAACTCGCGGTCTGCTTCCGAAGCGGTGACTGTAATAGTATCGTTCTGAGCGAAACGGCGGGCTGTACTCTTTACGATAGCGAAGGCCTCAGGGAGTATTTCGTTAAGTCCTTTCTCGATAGCTTCATCTTCGTCCTTGACGAGTTTGTCGCTTTCTTCTGCGAGCTTTACCTTCTCGGCGATAGGAATATCTTCGTCCAGCTTAGCGCGGATCTCCGCTATTCTTGTCTCGAAAGGAGCCTCGACCTCGCGCATCTTCTGGATAAGAGCTGCCGAGCGGCCTCGAAGTTCATCGTTAGAGAGGGTATCTATAGTTTTATAGGCTTCGAGGACCTTGTCGAGAATAGGCTTTATAGCCTTGTAATCGCGGTCGGCCTTCGAACCGAAGATTTTCTTTATAACGTCTGCTAATGCCATCTATTGTTATTCTTTAAATAAGCCGTCAAATATAGTCAATATTGGAGACTTCACCAAAAAACAATAACTTTGTAGGGATATGGGAATGGTTAACCGAAGACGTATAGCCGGCAATACCCTGCTGCTTTACCTGAGGATGGGACTGATAATGCTTATCAGCCTCTACGCCTCAAGAGTCGTATTGGACGTCCTCGGGGAAACGGACTTCGGTCTTTACAACGTCATCGGCGGGATAGTCGTGACCTTCGCTTTCCTGAACAGCGTGATGAACGCCGCCTGTAACCGCTACTACTCTATCGAGCTCGGCCGCGGAGACTATCAGGCGCTCCACAAAGTCTTCGGAGTCAACATAATCATCTTTGCCGTAATCGCGCTCATTATCCTCGTCCTATCCGAAACGGTAGGTCTCTGGATACTCGAGCGAAAGATGAACATCCCCGCAGACAGAATGAACGCGGCCCGCTGGGTCTACCAGCTCAGCATCTTCTCCTTCCTTGCCGGAGTTCTCGCGATACCCTTCAAGGCCATCATTACCGCCAAGGAAAAGATGAAGGTCTACGCCTACTGCAGCATAGTCGAGGCAGTACTTAAACTGGGCGCCGTCTTCCTGCTGGCCGTCTCCCCCATCGACAAACTTATCTTCTACGCCGCCCTGATGCTTCTGGTCAGCGTCCTTACCAACGCCTTCTACCCCTTCTACTGCTACCGCTTCTACGAAGAGTGTCGCGGCCGGGCGGAGTGGAACCGCGAGCTCGGGCGGGAGATAATAGGATTCAATGGCTGGGGCGTGATCGGTTCCATGGCCACCATCGGCCGCAACCAGGGCATCAACATCCTGCTGAACATGTTCTACGGCCCGGCGGTCAATGCCGCAAGAGGCGTAGCCAACATAGTCTATTTTAATATCTACCAGTTCGTCCAGAACTACGTAATCGCCGTCAACCCTCAGGTCGTGAAGGCCTACGCTGCCGGCGAGCGCGAAGACATGATGAAGCTGGTCTTCCAGACTTCGAAACTTGCCTACTTCCTGCTCTTCGTAGTGGTCCTGCCCCTGATCCTTGAAGTAAACCAGGTACTCGACCTCTGGCTGGTAGAAGTCCCTGCCCATGCCGCTGCCTTTACTATTTACCTTCTCGCCGCGGCTCTGGTAGACAGCATGCACCATCCTCTTTACTACGCGGTAC
>Ga0247611_10005684_pt1 | contig 16315 bp, 12 predicted proteins | sample 177DNAGHGhighgp2_FD_192422 | JGI IMG/M metagenome (GOLD analysis project Ga0247611, IMG submission 192422) | Sheep rumen microbial communities from Palmerston North, Manawatu-Wanganui, New Zealand - 1770 DNA GHGhigh gp2 | ecosystem: Host-associated > Mammals > Digestive system > Stomach > Rumen... | reverse complement strand
CCTATCAGAACGAGGAGCGCACAAAGACTTATAGCGTTTCCGACCGATTCTTGGAAATGTGGATTTGCAAGACGTATTGATGTCATTGAATCATGTATTTGGCCATGATGGCTAGCTATATCAGGCCCATCTGCGTCTCATCGTCGGCATCATAGACATCAGGCAGCAGCATGCGCTGGATGGGATACTTCGCATCGAACAGTTTGCGCAGGATGCCCATCACACAGTCGGCAATCTGCACATTGCACACCATCTCGCCTATGTGCATCTGATTGTCGTAGTCCCAGTGCAAGGCCCGCACATGGCGCAGGTCATCGCGCCCGATGTAGGGATTCTCCTTGAAGGTCTTGCCCTGCATTCGTGCCCACACACCGTCGGGTATCGGCTCAGCGGCGAAACATTTGTCGATGCCGCCAAAGGCCGCAACCGCCTCGGCTGTTACTGTACTTCCGGCCTGCCACAGCTCGAGTGCCGATGTGTCAGGTACAGCATTGTCGTCATTCGACTTACACGATGTCAGTACCATTGTGCCGCAAATCAGGATGGCGGCAAGCACCCATATCTTCTTTGTTTTCATTGTAATTATTATCAATAGTTTGCCGTCATCCACTCGATGATCCTGAGGAAAAAGGTAGCAGCCGCAGTCTCGTGGTTGGTGACACCGAGTTCCTTGATGGTTTCGGAGCTGTACTCACCGACAAACTCCTCTGTTTTGATGCCATTGTCCTTGAGGAACTTGCTCATGGCATAAAAGTTCTCCACTGGCACCACATCGTCTTTCGTATCATGGTAGAGCATGATGTCGAAGTCGCTGCGGGGCTTCCAGCCACTGGTGAGCGCATCCTTGCTAAAGGCTTCCTTGAATCGGCGTGACAGGGAACTGTTGTTGTCGAGGACGGCATCTGTGCAGAGGTCACTCGTCTTTTTGGTCTTGATAAGCTCCAAGTCAAGGGCCTTGCGTTTGTTCTGTTTGCTGAGGAACCACTCATCGAAGTTCGCAGCCACGGGATCCTTCAGATAGTCGTGGATGTCGTAACCCAGACGGAAGAAGTGGTTGTAGGCCCAGAGCACGTTGCAGACGGTGCTGGGCATCTCGGTGTCGCCTTTGGTGACAGCGTCGAACATCGAGTTGATGTCGTAGGGACCGTCGCCGGCAAAGGCCCGTTTCACCTTGATCTCAGGATGGCGTTCTGAGATCTCGCGCAACACGCCCATCGTGGTCTGAGCACCCTCCGAATAGCCTGCGATAACGAAGTCGTCGCCTTTCTTCACATTCAGGTCTTCTATCATTCGCTTGGCAGCGAGGTAGGCATCAAGTGAGGCGCGTCCGTTGGCCCGTGAGATGCAATAGGCCTGCGGCTCTTTCTCGGTGATGCCGAAGCCGTAGTAATCGGGGGCTACGACGATGAAATGGGTGAAAGCGGCTCCCGTCGGGAACTCTACGGCTCCACGCGAAGGTGCTTGTGTGGTAGCGTAGATCGTGAAGTGGTTGTAGAGCAGAATTCCGTTGTAGGGCTTACCCTTCTCTGCATACGTCTTATCGACCGTGATGGTACCGCTGAGTGTGCAGGGATTGCCAAAGGGGTCGACCGAAGGGTAGTTGAACACGTAGTTCATATAGTCGGGGAACAGCTCTAGAGGGATACTGTCGGTGATGCAGGCCCGGGGGAGGGTTGACTTTGCCATCCAGTCTTGAATCAAACCGCTATTATTGTTTCCTGCCTTATAAAGTGAACCTTCATGGGATGTGTTGCTGAAGGCGATATGCCCCGAGGAGCATTTCATGTCTATCTGTCCAATATCGACAAAGTTGCTGTGGCCTCCGTCACCACGTGTACGGGCTGTACTGATAGACGTGCCTGTATTCGGGTCGGTCAGGATGATACGCCCTTTGGCTGTCACCTGCCAAGTGAACGGTGCATCTTTCGGACCACCGTAAATCTCGAGCGGCTCATTGAATTCGTCATCAAACACAGCCAGCGCCACGTAGCCCGTGTGGTCGGCCCTGGCCTCCACAGCAATCAAGGCACGGTTGAAGGGCTTGCCGTCCTCAGTCACGTCTTTATATTCAAACTCCTCGTACCACAGGCCGATGAGACTCTGTTCCAGAGCATCAATATCGTCAGTAACTGGGTTGTCGTTATTCTTGCAGCCAGTCATGCCCAACAGGAGCACCACAGCCATCGTTGTAAATAATACCTTTTTCATATTGCTTTAAGTTATTAAAATCTCATTCCGAAGTTAATCTGCGCGTCGGCCTCTCGGTTGTTTATCCGGGTGTCGGCATTGTTTCGGTACAGATACTGGCGATAATTAGTAAGGAAATTGATCAGGTAGCGGTCGAAGCTGTAGCTCACGGCCAGGCGGCCGAAGTAGTTGAATACAAAACGGCTGTGACCGTTGTCTACGGCGTCGTAGTAGTGGGCGTCGTAGTTGGCCCAGCTCTGTCGCTCGTCCTCTATCTGACTGTAGTCCTCGTTCTTGTTTACCATCTGGTTCCAAAGGGAAACCATCGGTATTATCGACATGTGTATGCACAACTTGCCGCCGTTGATGGCCCAGTTGTAGCCGTATCCCGCGCCGAGCGATAGCTTGCGGTTGCGGAAGATGTCGCGATCGTGATTGAAAAGGTTGTTGGCGCCGAACTGACTCTGATAGTAGTTGGCCATCACAAAAAGGCTGCCCGCACTGCGTTTCTGCACCATGTCGCCATAAGCGCCCGCCGCCAGGCTGAACCGCTTGTTGTTGAACACGTAGTAGCCCTCGACATAGAAAATCTTGAGGTCAATCTTGCCTTCGGGGATGGTGCTTTCGGCGGTCGTGGCCGGGGTGGCGGTGCGATCCTCCACGTTGCGCATCCATTGCGTCATGGTCTGATTATACGAGTCGTCGAGCACGCCCTCCATGTTCTTCAGCGACTTGTATCGTATGCGAGCGCCCCATACTGAGCCGTTCTTGGCCAGTCCGAACGACATGCTGTAGCGGTTGCGTATGGGTATGGGCAACTCTATCGCTATGCCGCGCCAGTCGATGCCCAGCTCAAACTCGGACTGGTAGGTGCCCATGTCGGCCATCATATACTTATGTTCGGCCAAGTTCGGTGGCATGTACTGATGGTCCAGCGGTATGTCGGCATCGTTTACCAGCACGGGGAACGTCATGTCGTGCTGCTGATAATAGCCGTAATATCCCAGATAGACCATTCTGCTAAGTTTGGGCTTGCGAATGTAGTTGGTGTCAACTCCTTCGTCCTGCCAGCGATCAAGCATCTCGTCGGCCGATTTCAGGAACTTACCGAATCCGTGGTCCCAGAAACTTCTTTTCTCTTGCGCCGAAGCGTCGAGTGAAACCGTAAAGGCTAATAGCAAAAATACAAAATACCGTATATACATATGATGGCGCTTAGCGCGTCCTGTTATCTCTCCTCTTTCAGCTTCGACCTGATGTCGGTGCCGTTCACACTGATGGTGAAGGAGTTGTAGACATCATGAGTGACCGTCCAGAACTTGTAGGTGTTTTTTACTATGTTGAACTTGATCTCGAGATTACAATCAGTGGAAAACCAATCTTTATCTTTAGCAGAGAAAAAGAGTTCGTTGCCCTCCAGCTTCAGAAAACTATTGAAAATATCAGCCTCGTCACCTGTAATGGCGCAAGAGAATGTTCCACCATCATTGGTGAAAGTAAAGGTGGTTGTGTTGCTATTGTTCCACTTGTATACAACCGCCACCTTGGCACCTTTCACGAGTGCGTCAGTCAGGGTAACGCCTTCGTCTTTCTCCTTCAGCAGCTGGGTGATCTCGACGTTGGAGACCTTCATTTTAACACCTGTCACCTTGAACTTCGGGTCGCCTGGTATCACCTCGATGGTACTCTCATTGAGGTCGATGAAAGCGGTCAGCACAAGGTCGGAAGTCGTTTTCTCCTTGACGGTGAATTTGAGTACGTTGTTGGCCTTGTCGTGCTCCATAATAAAGTCACAATCCTTCTCTGTGATGGTTGGTTCATCACCACGCGTCATGGCTTTGCCATAGTCCAGAAGTTCGTAGGTGTCGCCCACTCTTACAAAGGCGACATAGAATTCCTCGTTGTTCACGCTGAAAGTAAAAGCCACTATGGTGCCATTGTTCAGGGCATCCTCAAGTGTTACTTTCGCTTCAACGGGATTGTCGTCATTTGATTTACATGAGGTCAGGAAGCTTCCCCCAAAGACGGTTGCCATCAACAGCATCATGCCACACAGGCATCTCTTAATCATTTTCTGTTTCATATTATATTATAGATTAGTAATTATTCTGGGTTTTCGTCATGAGCACTCATATTCTTGATGAACAGATTGACCAGACGCTTCGTGATGAAGGTATTCCTGACGGCATGGCGCACCCTTTCTGCTAATGAGTTCTTGCCACTGGATGGGGTAGCCTTCTCTGCTTCGGCCATTTGCTGCTCTCGCTGGTCGATCTTAGCGCGCAAGCCCGCTGGAGCGTGATTATAAAGGAACGAATAGCAGGGTAGGGCAGCCTTCATAATATAAGGTGTGAGGAAGGTGGTCACCACACTGGATGCCACGATGATAGGATAGATGATAGGATTGAGCACGCCCAAGCTGGTACCCAATGCAGCGATGATGAACGAGAACTCACCTATCTGCACAAACGAGAAACTGGTCAGCATAGAGTCGCGCATGGTCTGACCGCCCCACCAGCAACCCAATGTACCAAAAAGAATCATCCCGACGATAATCACCAGGCTGACGTAGAGGATGCTTACCCAATATTCAGCCAACGTAGGCGGGTTGATCAGCATACCCACGGAGATGAAGAAGATGGCAGCAAAGACATTCTTGAGTGGTGTCATCAGCTTTTCGATACGATGCGCCTCCACCGTCTCGGCGAGGATAGAACCCATGACAAAAGCACCGAGCGCACTACTGAACCCCGCTTCCTCGGCCGTCAGCACCATACCTAAGCACAGACCCAAGGCTAGGATAATCAGCGTCTCGTCGTTCAAATGTTTCTTGACTTTGCGTATCAGTGTCGGGATAATCAGGATACCGCAGATGAACCATGCCGCGAGTGTGATGGCCAGGTCGACGACCTTGCCGGCCAGTTCGCCACCTTCGAACTGATGACGGATGGCTATACTGGAGAGCAACACCATCAGCACGACCGCCACCACATCCTCTACAATCAGGATGCTGGTGGCTCCCTTGACGAAACGCTCCTTGCTCATGCCAGCCTCATCGATGACCTTCATCACAATCGTGGTGCTCGACATACAAAGCATGCCCGCCAGGAAAAGGGAGTTGACCATATCTAATTTAGCATCCTTTCCCACCAAGTAGCCCAGCAACATCATGCCCAAGATGATGGTCATTGAGCCTATGGCTGCCACTTTGCCGCTGCTGATGAGGTTCTTGAGGCGGAACTCCAGACCTATGCAGAACAGCACAAACAGCACGCCGATGTCGCCCCACGCCTTAACGTTTTCCTCATTCACAAGGGTCTCACCAAACAGATTCGGGCCTACCAAGACACCAGCAACGATATAGCCCAGCACCACTGGCTGTTTCAGAAACTTAAAAACGATACTGACCACTGCGGCCGTAATCATCAAAATATATAAATCTTGTACCATGTAATTTAAATATGTTTTAGGTTATATGAGCACAAAGGTAAACAAAAACCTCAGATAAACCAAATCCGAATACAAAAAACCTTCAAGTTTTGCAGATTTTGAAACAAAAATTGTATATTTTGAGAGTTCGAAGTTGCAAAATCTGCAAAAAAAGTTTCAAAATATACAAAAAGTGACGATTAAGGGCATTTTGGTTTTGTTATTTTGGGGAGAATGTTTACCTTTGTATACCAAACCTAAAACAAAATATCTTATGCAGACAAGATTCAACAAGAATGCTAAGGTCTTCGATATAGTTATCACTGCCGTGGCTGCTATGTTCTCGGTGGGCATGATGATTTATGGCGTGTTCCATTTCGGACTGGCCGAAGCGTGGCCTGAACTAGTCATCAATCTGTTTTATATCGCCTGTCTGGTGATGATTTGGATGTATTTCTTCAACTACCGCATCACCACCCACCAATTCAACTACTGGTGCTCTATCTCAGTGGGTATGACGGTATTGCTGCGTGACATCCTCTTCCCGCCGCCCCTAGCCTTCTACGCGCTCCACCTGGCATGTCTGGTGCTCTCGGTGCTGCTGCTCTGCACACTTACCTATTTCTATGCACGCAAGAACTGGCAGAGCTACACCAAGAACAACCTGTGGGTGATCTGTATCATCGATATACTCATTGCCTCACTTTACAACTATGACATCTACATTGAGCCATTCAGTGAGTACACTAACTATATGCTCACGGAAATTTGGATTCGGCCAACCATCATGTATGGGCTTGTGGCCTGTTTTGTAACGGAAAAGAAGTAACTAATATAAACAATACATTGTAAACATGAGAATGAAATCTATTAAAAGCTCTTTGATGCTCGGTATGATAGCCGGGCTAGTGTCGTGTGGCGTTGACATGCCCAAGGAGACACAGTCGTCGTTTGAAACAATGACAGTGAAGAAATCAGACATTGAACTGCCGTATAAGTTCAGTGCCAGAATGAAAGGTCAGAACGACGTAACGGTAACGCCACAGGTGAGTGGACAGTTGATGAAGATTTGTGTTGCCGAGGGCCAGCAGGTGAAGCAGGGGCAGACGCTCTTCGTGATCGACTCGCGTAATGCTCAGCTGGAACTGGAGGTTGCACAGGCTAACTTACAGGCCGCTTTGGCTCAGGAGAACTCTGCGAAACTGGAGTATGAGTCGAACAAGAACCTGTTTGAAAAGAAAATCGTGAGCAGCTATTTGCTGAGCAACTCAGAGAACTCGTACAAGCAGGCCCAGGCATCGGTGGCTCAGGCTAGGGCTGCTGTGAACCGTGCCAAGGTGAACCTCGGCTTTTGTACTATCACGGCTTCGGTATCTGGCGTGATCGGTGAGATTCCCGTGCGCACCGGTGATCAGGTTTCGCCAATGACACAGTTGACCATGCTGAGCGGTAATACGACGATGTATGCCGAGTTCTCAGTAACAGAGGCTCTTGTCGAGTCGATGGTGAAGGAAGGCGTGAAGGCCGCCGAGGTGGAGAAATATCTTGCCAACCTGCCTCCAGCAACGTTTATCATGAAGAATGGTACGGAGTATCCTCATCAGGGTCGTGTCATTAGTCTGACGGGTGTTGTGAATTCTGCTACCGGTTCGTTGACTGCCAAGGTGTCGTTCCCCAACCCCGACGGTCATCTGTACTCTGGCATTCAGGGTACGGTGGTGATGAACTTCGCCGAGAAGGATGTGATGCTCGTTCCCCAGAATGCTGTGGTACGCCTGCAGGATAAGTCACAGGTTTATAAAGTGCAGGCCGACAGTACGGCTACTGCTGTTGAGGTGACCACCGAAGACACTGGCAACGGTAAGGACTTCATCATTACCAGCGGTTTGAATGTGGGCGACAAGATTGTGACCACAGGTGCCAATAACGTGACGGAAGGACAGAAAGTGCTTTTCCCAGAGGAGGTTAAGAGTGAAAAGTGAATAGTGTAAAATTGGCTTCCATATGAAGAACAATATATTTATTAATAAATATGTGATGGCATGTGCCATCTCTATTGTGATAGCGCTGGTGGGCTATATCTCGATGAGCACACTGGCAGTCGAGCAATACCCGGATATTGCGCCGCCTACGGTGTCGGTTTCCGCCAGCTACTCCGGTGCTGACGAGAACACGGTGATGAAGTCGGTTATCCAGCCTCTGGAAGAGTCTATCAATGGTGTGCCCGACATGACCTATATGACCTCTAAGGCTGCCTCTGACGGTAGTGCTGATATTACTGTCTACTTTAAGCAGGGCACTGATCCCGACATGGCGACGGTGAACGTGCAGAACCGTGTAACTCAGGCACAGGCTCTGTTGCCTGCCGACGTGATTAAGGTCGGTGTGAAGGTGGAGAAACGTCAGAACAACATCCTGCAGATCTTCGCCGTGAGGAGTGCCGATGGCAAGTACGACGAAGACTTCGTTTCGAACTACGTAGATATCAATGTGAAGCCACGACTGATGCGTATTACCGGTGTGGGTAACGTGCAGAGCCTGGGTAACACTTACGCCCTGCGCATCTGGCTGAAACCCGACGTGATGGCCCAGTATGGTCTGACGCCCAATGAGATCTTTGCAGCCATCGGCGGACAGAGCTTCGTGTCGGCTGTGGGTTCGCTGGGTGAGCAGTCGGAGAACTCCTACCAGTACTCGATGCAGTACAAGGGTACGCTGAAGACGGTTGAGGAGTTCAACGACATCGTGCTGCGCACCAGTGGTGGCGGCATGCTGCACCTGAGCGATGTGGCCGAAGTGAAGATTGGTGCTATGAGTTACAACTTTACCTCGAATATCCAGGACCGTCCGGGTGCTATGTTCATGGTATTCGCGGCACCAGGTGCCAATGCTACTGAGGTGAACGCCCGCATCAAGAAGGCGTTTGAGGAGTCGAAGCGGACGATGCCTGCCGGTCTGGAGGTAGTGACCTTGATGACCAGTGACGACTTCCTCTTCGCGGCCATCCACAACGTGGTCGAGACGCTTGTCATCGCTATCATCCTCGTGATTTTGGTGGTGTTCTTCTTCCTGCAGAACTTCAAGGCCACCATCATCCCCTCGATCTCGATTATCGTGTCGTTGTTGGGAACGTTTGCCATCGTTTCGCTGGCAGGCTTCTCACTCAACATCCTGACGCTGTTTGCCCTGGTGCTGGCCATCGGTACGGTGGTCGATGATGCCATCGTGGTGGTCGAGGCCGTCATGGCGAAGATGGAGGGTGGTATCAGCGATGCCCGTGAAGCCACTCGTCAGGCCATGAGCGAGGTGTCGGTAGCCGTGGTATCGTGTACGTTGGTATTTATGGCTGTGTTTATTCCCGTAACCTTTATGCCCGGCACCTCAGGCACGTTCTTCACCCAGTTTGGTGTGACGATTGCCTCTTCTGTCGGTCTGTCGTGTGTATCGGCCCTCACACTCTGTCCTGCGCTCTGTGCCATCATGATGCGCATGAAAGAAGGCAAGCAGGAGGGCAAGGGCCTGACGTACTACACGAAGAAGGCCTACACCGTGAGCTATAACGCCATCTACAACAAATACAGCAAGGCTGTTCAGAAATTCATCAAGCGCCCTGTCATGGCATGGAGCCTGTTGGCACTGGCTGCCGTGCTGCTGGTGTTCTTCATGAAGAGCCTGCCTTCAGGTCTTGTACCTCAGGAGGACCAGGGTGTGTTCATGGCAGAGTTGCGTGCACCGGAAGGAACCACGCTGAAGCAGACCCGTGAGATGGTGAAACAAGTAGAGGCTAAGGTGAAGAACATTCCTGAACTGGAGAGTTTCGCCGTATGCTGTGGCTACGGTATGTACTCAGGTGCCGGTTCCAACTTCGCCACCCTCATCGTTCGTCTGAAGAACTGGGACGAGCGTCCTGGCATGAACCACCTGCTGACCCTTGTCATGTATCGATTCTACTTTGATTGTCAAGACATCAAAGATGTACAGGTGCTGCCCTTCGAGTTGCCTCAGATTCCCGGCTATGGAACGAGTAACAGTGTGAGCCTGATTGTGGAGGATCCCACCGATGGCAACCTGTCGGAGTTTGCCAAACAGACCGAGCACTTCCTGAACAAACTGGCTGAGCGCCCGGAGATAGCCTCTGCCATGTCGACGTACTCTGAGCGCTTCCCGAAATATCAGGTGGATGTAGATGCCGCCCAGTGCGACCGTGCCGGTGTGACACCTGCCGACGTGCTCAATACGCTTGGTACCTTCTGTGGTGGCGCCTATATCGGTAACTTCAACCAGTTTGGTAAGGTTTACCGCATCATGGCTGCTGCCTCGCCCGAATACCGTCTCGACCCGCAGTCGCTGCACAACATCTTCGTGCAGGTGGGCAACGGTAAGATGGCGCCCATCTCCGAGTTTGTGACACTGAAGGAGATTGTTGGTCCGCCAAACATCGAGCACTTCAACCTGTTCCAGAGCATCACCTGCTATATCTCTCCAGGAAGCGGTTATACCGAGGGTGATGCCCACAAAGTCATTGCCGAGGTGTTTAAGGAGGAGATGCCTTCAACAGCCACCTACGAGTATAGTGGTATGTCGCGCGAGTTGGAAGAGGCTGCAGGCTCTAATGCCACCACCCTTATCTACGTGATCTGTGCCATCCTGATTTACCTCATCTTGGCATCGCTTTACAACTCGTGGTTCACACCGTTGGCTGTGCTGTTCAGCGTACCGTTCGGACTGATGGGTGCCTTCATCTTTGCCTTCTTCGGTAATATGTTGGGTCTGCCTGGTATGGACAATAACATCTATCTGCAGACGGGTGTCATCATGCTGATTGGTCTGTTGGCTAAGACGGCCATCCTGATTACTGAGTTTGCTACTGAGCGCCGTGCTCAGGGCATGACCATCAGTGAGGCAGCTTTCGAGGCTTGTAAGGAGCGTCTGCGCCCCATTCTGATGACAGTGGCCACGATGATTATCGGTATGATACCGCTCGTAATCGAGGGTGGTGCCGGTGCCAACGGTAACCGTGCCCTGGCCCTGGGTGTCATTGGCGGTATGAGCGTTGGTACCATTGCCCTGCTCTTCGTTGTACCGGCCTTCTTCATCGTGTTCCAGAAACTGCACGAGAAATACCAAGGCGTGAAAGTAGAGAAGGTAGAAGAATAAAAAGGTAAAAAAGTAAAAAGATGAAAAGATTAAGCAATATCTTCATAGTTGCAGCCGTGAGCCTGATGCTCACGGGGTGCGGCTTATATAATAAATATGAGAAGACTGTGGAGGAATCCGCCGATGTCTTTGGTAACGACCAGGGCATCAAGGCGGCCATGGGAGAAACGTCGATCGCCGAGATGTCGTGGCGTGAGTTCTTTACCGATCCCCTTTTGCAGCAGTTGATTGAGCAGGCCTTGGCCAACAATACCGACATGGCTACCGCTCGTATCAATGTTGAGAAGAGTGAGATAGCGCTGAAGGCCAGAAAACTGGCCTACCTGCCGTCGCTCTACTTCTCGCCGCAGGGCGCCCTCTCAAGTTTCGACGGGGCGAAAGCCACCAAGAGCTACACTCTGCCGCTGGATGTGTCGTGGGATATCGACGTGTTTGGTTCGAACACCAATAAGAAACGCGCTGCCAAGGCAGTCCTGTTGCAGTCGCAGATGGCTGAGGAGTCGACACGCTCGAACCTCATCAGTGCCATTGCCCAGCAGTACTTCTATCTGCAGCTGCTCGACCGCGAGTTGGACATCCTTCTCGAAACCGACAGTCTGTGGAAAGTGTCATTGGATACGCAACAGGCTCTCTACGAGAACGGAAAGACCTTCTCGACGGCTGTCAACCAGCAGGAGTCGTCGTGGCTCAGTGTGAAGCTGCAGATTGTTAGCACGCGTCGTAGCATACGTTCTGTGGAGAACGATATCTGCAGTCTGCTCTGCATCACACCACAGCACATCGAACGCTCTCATTGGAGCGCTGATGAGGACTATCACTCGGCCTCTGAAGGTCAGCGCCTGTTCGAGGAGCGCTACATGAAGATCGGAGTGCCCGCCATGATGCTGGAACGCCGGCCTGATATCCGCTTGGCCAACTACTACATGGAGGAAGCCTTTTATAATGTTCAGGCCGCCCGTGCCGCCTTCTATCCCAGCATCACGCTCACTGGCGAGGCTGGATGGACTAACAACAGCGGTCTGGTCAATCCCAGCAAGTTGCTGCTGCAGCTCGTAGGATCCCTCTCGCAGCCCATTTTCGCTCGCGGCGAGATCAATGCCAACTACAAGACGGCTCAGCTCACTGAGGAGAACATGAAGAAGAAGTATGTGCAGACGGTGATCGATGCCGGCAACCAAGTAAACGAAGCCATCGCCGACTGTCAGGCAGCTCGCGAGATGCACGACTACTACCATCGTCAGGTAGAGGTGCTCCACGAAGCCTACCTCGGCACCCACGAACTGATGGACAATGGTAAGGCCGCATACCTCGAGGTACTGACCGCCCAGGAGAGTCTGCTTTCAGCCCAGCTCAACGAGGCAACCAACATGTATAACGGTGCTCAGGCCATCATCTCCCTCTACATCGCCCTCGGTGGTGGTACGAAGTAATCCGTTCAAGTAAATCCATAAAAAAAAGTCCTGAAGTCAATTGTTTCAGGACTTTTTTAATTTTTTTTGCCAAATGCTTGCAAGTCTCGAATTATTATCGTAACTTTGCAGCCGAAATTAATCAATGATTAGCAACCGTATTGTTCTTTTGAGTAAATTAGGAATCATAAAAACAGCCTTTTGGGGCATGATGCTGGCCGTGCTGACGACCGGTTGTCACGATCGTAGCAATCAGTCAAATCAGGTTGTTACGACCGTTGAGGAGGATACCGTCAGTTTGGTAACCCCCGACTCTCTGACCTCAGAGATGAGTGAGGAGGCGGAACGTGGCGTTGTTCTCAATCAGGTTAAGAACATCTACCGCTTGCTCAGGGCAGAGTATATGATTCGTGGAGGCTCCTATGAGAATGAACTGTTCGACAAGGTGTTCTGTTCAAAGTCATGGAACAATTTGCTGATGACGGTCCGTTATAAGGAAGAGCAGACAGGAACACTCTTCTTTGAGATTGATCATTGGTCGATGACACGCTATTCCGGTACGCTTCCCTCTTTCGATGAGTTTGAGGTTGAATATGTCGACCTGCTCAGTCCTGTGAAGCGCGCCTCCGTTACCTTTACTGTCTACGAGGATGATACTTATACCCCGGCACGCGTAGATCTCGTCTATGAAGACGGTCGTTGGGTGATCGACAATTTCCATAACCTGAAATACATGATCGACGTTCGTAGCGCCATGTGGAACTACGTCGCCCATCCCTATATCATTTAATAAGATTTAAAACAGATTTTCGTTCCAAACGTTCGCATATACTTCAATACTATCCAAGAAAGATAGATATTTTTGGATATATATGCAGTTTCAGAGAGGACGGAAGAGGGGCGAACTTTGCCCGGAGTAAAGTAGGGGTTTACTCCGACTAAAGTCCCACTTTACTCCGTCTAAAGTCGGAGCGTTTTTGGTGATTGCATATTCTTGCAGATTATGTATGGTTATGCAATCCAGCAGGGTTTATTAAGGAATGATTATCAGAATTTGCAGAAATATATGAATATTGCGTTTATTGGACGATACCTCCCTAAAATGCTTGAAACCCCTTTAAACAAAGGCATTTCGGAAGAAAACGGGAGGTATCTGGTATTTTGGACGTTTTTATCTTCGTCGATAATTTTTTGAGCGGGCGGAGCGGGAGCGCGAGCGGCTGGAGGAGGTGGAAGACGACTGCTTGGTGATGGTGAGCGTCTTGTCCATGGTGTACTTACACGTATAGGTATCCTTCATATAGGTGTAGGTCCACTCGATGTAGTAGTCCTTCTTCGAGCCTATCCACATGTCGGTAGTCGAGACGGTTCCCTTGGCACTGAGGGTCTTGCCATCCCAACTGACGGTCTCTACGGTAGAATTGTCGTTATAGAAGGTATAGCCCGTGAGTGTGATGCTTGGACCACCCTCTGCCATCGAGATGCTGCAGCCCACGGTATAGGTGGTGTCCGTACCTACAGCCTTCCAACCGGTATCCCATTTACAACTCAGGTACTTAGTGAGATCCTTGGGTTTGTCGACCACAGCAATGATCTGGTCGGAATATTTGCCGTCCTTCGACTTCACCGTGATAACAGCCTTCTCATCGCCATCGGCTCCCACACACTTCACCTGGCCGGTGGTATCGACGGTAAACTCACTTTTGTCGTCAGAGCTCCATATGAGACTGTATCCACCAGTGTTGTTCACACTGATGACGGCACTGTCGCCATACTGCACCTTGATGGTGTCATCGGGGATATACAACGTGCGGTTCTGGGTAATGGTGAGGGTCTGCTTCACCTCGGTTACCTTATCGCCTACTGCCTTCTGAACGTATGCTAAGAAGTCGACCGTGGCGGTTCGACTATCCTTCTTCTTGGTGAACTCCTCCACATTCAGTACTTGTACGTAGTTCGAATCGTCGGTAACGGTCTGATTGCCAATGGTAATCCAACTGTCGCTGGCAGAGACGTTGAACTTGACGTTAGAACTGTAGCTGACACTGATCTCCTGCGACAGCTCGTCGACGGTGTATTCGGTCTTCTCGAAGTTGTAGCTTGGCGTAAACTTCTGATTGATTTTGACCGTTCTGTAGATGGATCCGTCCTCGTTCTTGATATTGATGGAGCCACTGCGTGCGTTTCCGCTGTTGTTCTTCGAGATGGTGAGCGCCACGGAGTCGGTAGTGAGGCCACGGGTGCTGCTGGTCTTCTTCTTGATCCAGGTACAACTCTCGGGGATGGTTACCGTATAGTTAATGTTATGCTTCACTTCGATAAATACATCGCCACCGTCGGCAGGGGCTGTACATGTATCGCCTTCAACAATGATGGCGTCGCGCTGCGCCTGAGTAATCTTGAACGAACGGGTATAGCCATCCTTGATATCTTTCAGGGTGATATTAGCCGTACGGGAATCATAGGATGTATTGGCCTCTACGCTCACGCAGATGTTAGAGGTGGAGTACTCTATCCAGGCATTGTACCAAGTGGCACTATCAGAGTCGGATTGCTGGATTTCATAGTTCGATAGGTCCTCGCCACGCATCAGCATCTTGATGGTATTGGCAGAGGTTCCGAACTCCAGGTCGCTAATCAACAGCTCTTTCAAGCGGCTTTCGTAATCGTCGCTGCTGCAGGAATAGAAACTACTTCCCAATACTGTCAGCATTAGGAGCAATATGATGTATTTTGTTGTCTTCATGTTCATTGTTCTATGATAGTCGGTGCAAAGATATGAAAAAAATGTGATAACCCTTATCTCTATAAAAGTTAAAAATAATAAATTCAATGGTGAAATGTGATATTAATAGAAGAAAAAAACGTAACTTTACCAACTGAAACTTAAAACAAATAGAGTTTAACGACAATGCTTACAACAACAGAAGTGAGCAACAATCCACTATGACCTGGTTTCATTTTAGTCCTATTCAGGACAAGACTCTTGACATTATCGATAAGATTCTTAAGGCAGAGGAGATGGTGTCGTTGGGCGGGACGCTTTATACGGTTCGCCTGGTGATTGAGGAACTGGTGGTCAATGTGGTGAACTATTCTGGAAGCGATTATCTCGATGTAGAGGTAGAGCGTGATGAGAAACTTGTTACTCTCCGTTTCCGTGACGGAGGCGTGGCATTTAATCCGCTGGAGCATACACCACCCGATGTGTCGAAACCGATAGAAGAGCGCCCAATAGGTGGATTAGGCATCTTCCTGGTTATCCAGAAGGCTGAACATATAGAATATGAGTACACTCAGGGCGAAAATGTACTTACCGTATCTTTGAAAATATAAAGTATAGGACACCGAGCAGAGCGATGACCTGACGATGCTGGTTATCTCCTACTTATCGTAAGCGTGAACGGGGTAGTCGGTGGTGTAGTGCAGTCCGCGACACTCCTTGCGCTCTAAAGCCCAGCGGGTAATGAGATAACCCACATTGATCATATTACGCAATTCGCAGATGTCCTTCGATGCCTTGACGCGTTTGAAGAGGCGTTCGGTTTCCTCGTAGAGCATGTCGAGTCGATCCCAGGCACGATGCAAGCGAAGATCGGAGCGCACGATGCCTACGTAGTTGGCCATAATCTGATTAACCTCTTTTACACTCTGGGTAATGAGCACCTTTTCTTCGTTGGTCATTGTGCCCTCATCGTTCCACTCAGGCACCTTCTCGTTGAAGTCGTAGTAATCAATATGCTCCAATGAGTTCTTGGCGGCTGTATCGGCATACACCACAGCCTCGATGAGTGAGTTGGAGGCCAGACGATTGCCTCCGTGCAAGCCTGTGCAAGAGCACTCGCCCAGGGCGTAGAGACGCTCGATGGAGGTTTGTCCGTTAAGATCGACCTTGATGCCACCACACATATAGTGTGCAGCAGGGCGAACGGGGATATAGTCGGTGGTGATATCGATGCCGATGGAGAGACACTTCTGGTAGATATTGGGGAAGTGTTTCTTCGTTTCTTCTGGATTCTTATGGGTCACATCGAGGCATACGTGGTCGAGACCGTGTATCTTCATCTCCTTATCAATGGCACGGGCCACAATATCGCGGGGCGCCAACGAGAGACGTTCGTCGTACTTCTGCA
>Ga0247611_10005683_pt1 | contig 16315 bp, 8 predicted proteins | sample 177DNAGHGhighgp2_FD_192422 | JGI IMG/M metagenome (GOLD analysis project Ga0247611, IMG submission 192422) | Sheep rumen microbial communities from Palmerston North, Manawatu-Wanganui, New Zealand - 1770 DNA GHGhigh gp2 | ecosystem: Host-associated > Mammals > Digestive system > Stomach > Rumen ... | reverse complement strand
ACTCTATACCTACCACTTCCCGACACACTGGTCTGCCGCTTGTGTAGCCAACCGCGAACTCATCAAACAAGCCCAGCGCTATGCCCATGCCCTTGAGCACGACCACTCCTACGCAGCCCTTGAATGGAGAATGCGTTTCTTCCGTCATTACTACCGTGTTGTCAAAGGCGGTCACGCTCCCGAACCCGGCCTCAAAGCCTACTCCCGTTTCTATCAGTACGCCTACGTCTGTATCTACCGTGACCTCAAAGCCGAGCAGCAAGCCCGTCTCCACTCCGAGGCTCCCTCCCGTCTCCAATCCGCTCAATCCGCCACCCAGACAACTCCGTTGACTGCGCAGAATGAAAGTTCTGCGTTTGTATCCGCGTCTCAAACTACCTCAAACGCCCTCAAACAACATCAAACCACCTCAAACGATCTCAAACAATCTCAAACTACCTCAAACGATATTTCCTTCTCTCCCATAGACTTCAACCCATCCCGTCATTACACACCTGCCTTCCGTCACCGCACCGCCAACGATTCCGCCCACAAATGGCTCCGCCAATACGCCCACGACCCATAACGGTTGAACGTATTCTTTTAAATATTTCTTAAAAATAGTACATTTTGCAAAGTGGATTTGGCAACACTCTTTAGAGTGGGGCTTAATAATCGTATATTTTTTAATAAACAACGCTATTGTGGGGTTGCGAAAAAAGCAGTAATTTTGCAGTCGTAAAAAAATGCGCTATTTTTGCGCCCAAAAACATAAGAAATTGAATAGAAATATTAATATGAGTAAATTTTTGCGTTTAAGTATGGTCCTTTGGATGTCGTTGATGACATCGATGACCTTTGCGCAACAACTTCCGGATCCGCATTTTGAGGATTGGTCGGGTGAGAAATTCAACGGAGAAGCGCAACCGAAGTATTGGAATTTTTCCAATGTGGATCAAGTGGGACAGAAATTCAGCTTTGCACACAAGGGAACGGGGCGTAGCGGTGGTTCGCTGAAGATCCAGGACCAGTTCGTGGGAGTGGATATCGGTGTGACGAGTATCGGTGCCACGTCGCCGGGATATGTAGCTTTGGGTCATCCCTGGGCATATGTAGCCAGCGTGACGGCTATCAACGGAGCTACCGCCGGAACCTACGGCGGTATCAGTTGGAAATACCGTCCGGATTCGATGGTGGTGTGGGTCAAGCGTTACTATGACAGTTCGGTGACGGAAGCTGCGGGCGATCATATCAAAGATGAGCATTTCCACTTGCTTTACTACGCATGGAAGGGTACCTCCAAAGGAGCATCGTATAAGGCGAAAGACCTCTCCTGTACGGACCTCACGACGGCGGCTCCCACCTATTGTGTGGACGAGGAGTCCGATATCCGTCAAGGTACGAACGGCAACGAGTGCGGAACCAAAGAGTTCGCTACGCAGGTTGCAGAGGGTTGGTTCTACCAGAAGAAAGCGTACGCTAACTGGACCCGTATCGTGGTACCTATCTATTACCTGAACGATGAGACGCCGCAGAAATGTAACGTCATCCTGTCTGCCGGTCGTTATCCCGATTTCCGTGCGAACAGCGGTCAGTACGCCGGTAGCACGTTGGAGGTAGATGACATCGAATTGATCTACTCCAGTAAAATACAGAAGTTATACGTAGGCGGGCGCGAATGGAAGGGCTTTGACCCCAACAGCTCTGCCGAGCAGGTATGCTCGTTGGGAGCCGGAGCGACGGAGATACCGGAGTTGGTACCTTACCGTGGAGTAGGTTCGCTCACCAATACCCGAGGCGGAACAACAGCTTTTCCGGGTCGCCGGTTAAACAGCAGCGAATGCAGCATCACCTATGGTGAGGTGGATGGCGAACCGACCATCATCACGGTCAAGGCGGAGGACGGCAAGTCCACCACGACCTATCGTATCAAGTTTGTCTCGGTGGTAAGTAACAATGCCCGTCTGTCGGATATCAAGGTGAACGGTCAGACCATCAGCGGTTTCAATGCCTACCTGACGACGTATAACGTGGCGTTGCCGTACGGTACGACCGAGACGCCGGTGGTGGAAGCAACCACCCAAGACGCGACCGCCAAGATGACGATCACCCAACCGACATCTGTCAACGGTACAGCCACGATTGCTGTAATCGCCAGTGACGGTACGACCAAGCAGACCTACACGCTGAACTTCTCCGTAGCAGCCCTTTCGGACGCTACGCTGCAGAATATCTACTTGGACGGCGCCCCTCTGCCCGGTTTCCAACCCAACAAATCCAACTATACCGTTTCGCTGCCTTTGGGTACGACAACGGCGCCTGTAGTGACCTGGGAATCGGCATATAAGGAAGGTGCGCAGAAGGTCGAACTGCTGAACAACAGTCTGGAAGAGGGCGCGCAGATCAAAGTGTCCATCCCCGGAGGAACGGCAACGAAGACCTATAAGATCACCTACAAGATAGAAGCTTCGTCATATTCGTACTTAGCCGGTATCTTCCTGGACGGCGAACCCTTGGAGGGTTTCGAACCGGAGAAGACCGCTTACACGATCACTTTGCCGCTTGGTACGACCTCATTGCCGGTGATCACATGGACGGAAGGCGACCCGTACCAAGAGATACAGAAGACAGAGGGCGGTGTCGATGGCGTGACACGTATCGAGGTGAAGGCAGCCAGCGGTGCCACAACTACGTACCGTCTGACTTTCCAAACGGAGAAATCGGCCAATAACGCCTTGGCAGGTATCGCCATCAACGGCGAGGACCTCGAAGGCTTCGATCCCGACATCCTGACGTACACCGTCACCCTGCCTGCCGGAACGACTGCGCTTCCGGAGGTAAGTTTCACGCAAGGCGATGTATACCAGAAAGTGACGAAAACCATCAATACGGCGCTGATGACCGTTCGTCTGACCGTGGCCGCCGGAGACGGCAGTACACGCGTATATACGCTATCCTTTGAAATAGAGAAATCGGTGAACGCTCTGTTGCAGATGATCTATCTGAACGGCAAAGCCTTAGACGGTTTTGTGCCGGAGCAGTTGAACTACTCGCTCGTATGGCAGGAGGCGACGATGCCCAAAGTGACGGTGCTTGCCAATGAAGGGCAGTCGGTGGCTATCTCCGCTCCGGCTTCCTACGGAACGGTTCAGATCATCGTGACACCGGAAGAAGGGACACCGAACACCTATACGGTGACCTTGATCTCTCCGGACGCCGTTTCGATACCGGCTTTCCCGGACGATATGTTCCCCGCTTCGACGAATGCGAACCTTGCCGCACTCTATATCGACGGAGCTAAATACGAAGCGTTCAACGAAGAGACGCTTACCTATACCTACGACCTGGCTTGGCGTACGTACCAAGTGCCGGCGATCCTTCCGGTAGCAGGTGACAAAGGGCAGACCATCACCATCGAGCACGGAGCGGTGAACCGTCCGACGTTCATTCATGTGATGGCAGCCGATAAGACGACAAGCAAGACCTACACCATCCGATTCAACGTGCCGAAGTCGGGCAACACCAGCTTGGCATCGGTGGATTTAGACGGAGTGGATAACTTCACGTTTGATCCGAATACCTATAACTATACGGGTCTGATGCTGCCGTACGGAACGACGGAAACGCCGACTATTATAGCAGAGCGGGCAGAACCCGAACAGTCTCTGCTCATCACCGAAGCGCCTATCGGTACGCCGTCCACCATCGTAGTGACGGCAGAAGACGGTACGACGGTTACCTATTCGTTCTCCTACCAATTGGCATACCCCGAAAAGGAGAATATCTTGTTGGGTATCGCTATCGACGGAGTAGGCGAATTGGATATGAGTCAAGGACCGGATTTCGCCGTAGATCTGCCTTTCGGTTCGCAGATTTTAGATATCGTGTCGTTGACCAAGAACTATCCGGAGCAGGAAGTGGTGGTCAATAACGGCGGTGCTTATTCACAGACCACAATCACCGTCAAGTCGCTTAACCCGAACGAAGCGGACGCGGTCTATACGATCACGCCGACGGTCTATCCGTATGACCCGGCGATGCTGACCGATCTTGCTATCGACGGGGCGACGGTTCCGCATTTCCAACCGAATGTGTATAACTACGTCGTATCGGTACCGGAGACACCGGTGGTTACTTATACGTTGCAGTCGGGCGCAGAGGTAGAGGATAACTCGATTGAGAATGCCAAGTTCGTCCGTTACACCGTGACGAACGGCGATTACACGCATACCTATACCCTGACGTTCTACTACCCGAACGATGTGGCATTCGAGTTGGATTTTGAGAACTGGAATAGTTGTCATAACGATGATGCCAATAAGGACAGTGAGGTGCCTAACGGATGGTACGCTCCGATCAATTCCATCACTTCGGGTTCGAAGGGTTCGTATGAACCGGATCAGTATGTGGCTGCTGCCGGTTCACCCAAAACGCATGGTAGTAAATCGGCTAAACTATACACCAATTATCTGTTGACGTCGGGTGAAGCAATGTTAGGTTTCCTCTCGCTCTCCCAGCCGACGGTAGTAGTAGGTTCGTTCAAAATCGGTACTCATTCGCCGACGACGCTTTCCTATGGTGAGCCTATTACCTTCCGTAACTCGCCGGATAATGTGCAGTTGGATTATTATTTTGAATCCACTAACAAAGTGACCGGATGGCGCTTCCTATACGATGCCAATGCCGGTAAGCAGATTCAGTATGCGCAGAATTTCAGTGCAATCTCGAAGAATAAATGGTACACCTTATCGCGTAACCTGAATTATGGTGACGATTTTGAGCCGAAGACTTTGGATATCCGAATCAGTGCAGGTCAGACGGATGATTTGAGTGCTTATTATGTAGGAGACTGGTTCAGCGGTTTGAATACTTCCAATCGACAGAATGCGACGATGTATGTAGATAACTTACGTCTGAACTACTCGTCCGTTCTGAACGGTTTGCGCGTGAACGGAGGAGATGCAACGATGAGCGGAACGGCTTTTGCCGCTACCATCGATGCCGATTATTACGGCATGCCGCAGTTGGCATTCTCGCACGCAGTGAGTGACCAGATGCCGGTGATCGCGTGGTCGGAGGAGAAAGACGGCGTACGTACCGCTACCATCCGTAACTATGCGGAGAACGTATCGTCCTATACCGATTATACGCTTACCGTCACACGTCCGAAGTCCACAAAAACGAACTGTACCTACAGCCTGAACGGTCGTGACCTGACCGTATCCAAAGCTACACCGTACCAGACGATAGCTGTAACAACCAACGATACGGCGTATGTCATCACCGTGACGGCGGAGAACGGTGACCAAAAGACCTATTATGCCGCGTGGAGCGAAGCAGGCGAAGGTACGTCAGAGGTTACTACCGTACTGGCTGAGAACCCGATTACGGGTGTCTCAACGGCTCGTCTTGTCAATATCGAAGAGGAACCGATCCTTACCTATGAGCGTGAGTACGCCTTGGATAGCGTCTTCATGGTGACAACAGATACTTGTTACGAACTGCATGTGTTCGGTACCGCAGGAGATACAACCTATATGATCCGTCGTTACCCGTCCCATAATGCGCTCTTGGCATCGATGGAGACGAATAACGTGAGTGTGCCCGGATTCTACGAGGAGAGTTACAGTTATGTCGTCTCTTTGGAATCGCTGGATGCTTTCTCGGCTACCGCGCAAGACCCCGATGCCGATGTGCAGTATGTAGTCGTACCGATCGATGCTGCCAATTCGGTGGTCTATGTATTGGTGACCGCAGCGGACGGAACGACGAAGGCCCGTTATTCGGTACTCGTTCAACTGCATACCTTAGGCACTTGTGCGGACTTGGTATCGATCACGGCGGATGATGCAAGCTTGAGCGGTTTCCAGACCTCGAAGACCGATTATACGATCGACTTACCTGCCGGTTCGGCGATACCGCAATTAGCTTCTGTAGCCTGCGAAGGCGCAACAGTGGAGGCGAACACGCAGATGGTGGGTACCTCCGCTATCGTCACCTATACCGTCACTTCCGAAGACGCGAATGCCACTCAGACCTATACCGTGCATGTGAACGTAGCACTGTCGGAGGTATGTAGCTTAGCGGACCTGTTTGTTGATGGACAGACGGTAGAGGCCTTCGCTTCGGACCGTATCGATTATGCCATCGAGTTACCGTACGGCACGACCGAGTTACCGGAGATCAACTATGTGCTGACCGACAAACGCAGTACGGCGAATAAGACGACGGAAGGCATGGTGGTTACCATCACCGTGACCGCCGAAGACGGAAGTCATAGTACGGTCTATACCATCACCTTCACCATCGCCAAATCGACCAATGCCAACTTGGCTTCCATCGCATTAGACGGAGAGACATTGCCGGCATTCTTTGCCGATGTCACGGAGTATACCGTTACCCTTCCGTACGGAGCAGCGATACCGACCATCACCGCTGAGAGCGAAGATCCGAATGCAACGGTTGTCGTGAACGAGGATCATACGATCACAGTGACAGCAGAGGACGGCGTGAGCACAAAGACCTATACGCTGAACTTCTCTTTCCTGCCTTCGACGAATGCACAGTTATTGTCGATTGACCTGAACGATGAACAGGTGGAGGGCTTTGAAGCGGATGAGTTTGACTATACTGTCACGCTGGCCTACGGTACTCCGCTGCCTGATATCACTTGGTTGGTCGGCGACGAGCAGCAACAGGTGGATACCACTTGGACCGATGAGACCCATCTGGTGATTACCGTGACGGCAGGAGACGGAACAACAAGTGAGGAATACATCTTGACGTTTGTCTTCCAACTCTCCTCCAACTGGTATCTGTCCGACCTGCAGGTTCGCGGTACGACCGTCACCGGTTTCCGTAAGGACTCCTTAGCGTACGAACTCATCTATCCGGTCGGCACGAAGCACGATGCCCTCTGTACCTCGGCAGACATCACCGCCATCCCGGAAGACGCGAACGCTACCGTCAATGTATCAATGGATGAAGATCTGGTGAAGATCGTTGTTACCGCCCAAGACGGAACCTTGGGTGTCTATACGATAGACCAGATCATCCTCTTGTCCTCCGAAGCGCGTCTGCGTATGATCTGGATGGACGACACAACGGAGGTTCGGGATTTTAACCCCGACACGCTGGCTTATACCATCACCTTGACCCAGGGTTCGGTTCTGCCGATCATCACGGCAGCGACCATAGACCCGTCTGCTACTTGGGACTTGGGGATGGAAACCGAACTGGAAGACGGCGGTAAGCAGGTTGAGATCTACGGAGAGGCGGAAGACGGTACCATCGTCACCTATCGCTTGACCTTCCGCTATGCCAACTGGAATGCGTCCAGTATCGTTGATGCGGATGATTACCTGTTCTTCTATATCGGCGACGGACTGTATAAAGCTGTCACCATCGGTATCGGTATCCAGTTTGCTGTCTATGACATGTCGGGTCACCGTCTGGTTATGGAGAACCTGCCGGTAGCCGATCCGTCGGACGTGTATGTAGAACTGGAGATGAGCGGTAACCAACGCTTGATGAAGGCTTCGCCTAATGCGGCAGGCTATATCTTCAAACCCCTTCCCGGACAAGCGTATTTCTATGTCTTCTATGACTCGAAGACGAAAAAGATCGCCAAGGGAGGTAAGTTTATGTTGGGCGTTTTCTAAAAAAAATCAACGATAATTCGAAAAAAAAGTCCCGTATATTTGCGTATATGGGATTTTTTTTGTAATTTTGCGCCGCAAAATCACCAATCGTAAATCACCAATCGTAAATCGTCCAATCGTAAATCATTTTATGTTCGGTATCTTCAATGACAATTTCCCTCCGATTCTGGATGGCGTAGGTCTGACGGCGCAGAACTATGCGTACTGGTTGCGTCAGCAGGGTCATGAGGTGCGTGTGATTACGGACTATGCGCCGAACATGGATCAGGTGATTAGCGAGGCACCGTACCCGATTGATCTGATTCCGTCTATCCCTATACCTTTCCGGGCACCGTACCGATACGGCATGCCGTACTTATCCCCGGCGTTCGAGCGTCGGTTCAAGAAGATGCAGTTCGAATTGGTACATGCGCATTGTCCGTTTATCACGGGTGACTTGGCGTACTCGGCAGCGAAACGGCAGAACATCCCTTTGGTGGCAACGTTCCATTCCAAATACCGGCAGGACTTCGAGCATAACGTGCACAGTAAGTTTATCGTGGATCTGATGGTGAAACGGGTCGTGCGGTTCTTCGACAAGGCGGACGAGGTATGGATCCCTCTTCCGGCAGTAGAGGAGACGCTGCGGGAGTACGGATACAAAGGGCATGTGGAGGTGATGGAGAACGGTAATGATTTCTATGCACCGGCGGCACAGATAGCTCAGATGCGTAGCCAGATGCGGGAGGAATTGGGCTTGATGCCGGACGATACGATGCTTCTTTTCGTAGGGCAGCACACTTGGGAGAAGAACATAGGCTTCCTCTTGGATTCCTTGGCACTGATGCGTGATAAACCCTTCCAGTTGTTTATGGTCGGCACGGGTTATGCGGTTCGTGAGATCCGTCAGCGTATCGGTCAGTTAGGCTTGTCGCACCGCGTCACGCTCTTGGGTAATATCCATGATCGGGAGCGACTCAAGCGTATCTATGCTGCAGCGGACTTGTTCCTCTTCCCTTCCTTCTACGACACCTGTGGTCTGGTCGTTCGTGAGGCGGCAGCGATGCATACGCCCTCAATCCTCTTAAGCGGTTCCACAGCTGCTACCGCCATCACCGACGATGTGAACGGATTCCTTTCTCCGAACGATATTCACGAATACGCTGCGCTTATCCAAACGCTGATGACCCAACCCAAGCGTATCGAGAAAGTGGGTATCAAGGCCTCGAAGACGATATCGCGTTCCTGGGAGAATGTGATGGAAGAGGTGATCCTGCGGTATCGTGATATACAGGCTTCGTATAAACTCAAACACGGCAAATAAAGCAATGAAAACACTCTATCTTCTTTTGTTTATGTTGGTTCAGCAGGCGATGTCCGTATTCGGACAACTGTTGCTTAAGATAGGCATGGCGCAAGCATCGCCGTTCACTTGGACCTGGCGGAATGTAGGTCGATTATTCCTCAATTATAACTTACAGATCGGTCTTTGGTTACTGATCGCGGCGAATGTGTTCTGGTTGTGGTTACTCAACAAATACCCCATCTCGCTCGTGTATCCGCTTATCAGTTTCGGATTCGTGTTCAGCGTCGTGTCGGGTATCCTGATCTTGCACGAACAAGTCTCACCGCTCCAATGGATCGGTGTGTCGCTCATCATGGCAGGCAGTTTGTGTCTGATTAAAGTATAAGCTTATTTGAAATAATTATTCCGGATTAACTTATCGGAAAGTACATACGCGTCGTCCTCTTCGATGACGCGTTTTTGTGTCTTATCCATCAGGTTGATACCGAAACCGTGCCAGCGGTAGTTCTCCACGCCCATCAGGGACTGATAGGTGGGGTAGATATCCATCTGGTAGCAGTCTTCCGTATAACGCGGGTTTCCGCTGATCTTCGGCGAATAGATGATGAGCGGCAAGCAGTCATCGGTGGGGTGCAGATCGCTGATCCAATCCAATGCCGGGTCATCGTTCCGGTTCGCCCAATGGTCCGCATAGTCCTGCATCTGTTCGCGTTTCTCATAATGGAGGATACGGTGGTCACCGGTGAAGACGATCGTATAGTTCTGCAGTTTGGGATCGGACTCTATCTTACGGATGAAATAACCCAGACCGTCATCCAAGGAGTTGAAACCACGGATGAAGTTATACATCACCCAAGGCATCGAACCCGGTAAGTCCAAGTGGCTGTATTTCTCGTTCACGAACGGCGCGTGGGTCGATTGCGTGATACATTGGATATACTGATGTCCTTCGTCCACCAGACTGTCTAATTTCCGGAAGAGGATGGTGTCTATGTCGCAGTAACAGATGGTGGAGTCATAACCGTAGGCAGGGGACATCTTCGTCTGGTTCCATACACAGGTGTCGTGCGGCAACAGGCAGATAGCCGGTTCCGGCGCGAGGCGCATAATGGCAGGGTAAGTATTATCGCTGTAATGGAGACAGGTGGCACCGGCGTTGATAGGCAGCAAGCCCGTGTTGATGATCATCTGTCCGTCGGCAGAGGGAGCCCCTACTATCTGGGTATGGATACGGTTGGCATAGAAAGTATGATCATTCTGCGCCAAGCGGTACAGGTTCGGCATAATCTCAGGCGTCAGAACCCAGTTCTCCAGGCTCTCCAAGAGGACGATGATAAGCGGTCCGTTCAGGGTAGCTTCATCTTGTCCCTGCGTGATGGAGGATACGAAGAGCGAGTCTTCAGCAGTGAGAGGTCGTTCCGGTTGGATATTGTTCATCATCAGGTAATAATCCGACGTGATGTAGAAAGGCGAGTAGAGCACACTGGTGTTGGCTACAACGGTCGGGAAATCGGTACCGTAAACGGGTTCGCGTCGTTCCCGAATGAAAGGAGCCGGGTCATAACGCACTTCATCCTGCTGTTTCTTGCGGTCGTTGACATAGAGTGCAGCTGCCGTATGACGCAGACCGACGGCAAGTACCAGCACGATGATCCATCCCCACCAGTTACGTTTGGAGCGGGTAGTGAAGAAGAAGATAAGGCTGAAGAGTGCGGTCATCAAGTAGAAGAGCAGGTCTATTTTCCATTCTACATAGATGAGTACCGACCAGAAATACCCGTGCAGATTACCGGACATGTTAAAGGCCTCGGCGTCGAGCAGGATGTGGTTGTTACGCATGTAGATGAGGTTCGCCACGAACCAGGTATCGATGACCAGGGAGAAAGCGATGAGCCAACGTTTGTCTTTGAGGATAAACACCACCGAAGCAAAGAGAAGGGAGGCTGCTATCTTACTGATCCACATGGCGATTGTATTCTGCGTGGTGGCTTCTAACGCCATCTCGCGGAAAGCAAAATGATCGAAGATCAATGTCTGCAAGAAGATCAACAGTGCGAATGCACCGAAGACAGACCATGATGCGCGGTTCCCTTCCGCCAACCATTGTTTACATCTTTTTCTCCACTGTTCCATAACTCTTAACTCTTAACTCTTAACTATCTAAACCGATATCCGAAGATGATACTTGCCGATTGCGGATAGATGAGTGCGTCTGCATCGGGTTTACCTTTCATCTCGCTGTAGAAACCGGCGATGTCCGACAGGCTCACTTTGTATTGCGCATTGATCTGCATACCGAAGGAGAACTCGTAACCTACGGTGAGACAGACACCGAAGTGGTTGTTATGCAGGCTGTACAAACGGCTGTAGTCATACTGCGTGGTGGCAGGAGAAGAAGCCGGTGCACTGGCGGCAACCGGTGTTTCATCTATATTATGATAGCGGTTCTTGACGTTCGATGCGAAGGTGAAATGGGTGAAGATACCACCACCGAACTGAACGTACCCTTTCTCCATGTTACCGAACCGGCCTAAGAAATAAATCGGTATATCCACGCCGAAGGACCACATGCGGTTGGTCGTGTCGGTAGCTGCGAAATAGTTCTGATGGGCAGTGAAGATCACTTGGGGTTGCACCGCAAAATGCTTGGAGATACTGAAATCGAGAAATCCGCCTAACTCGCCACCGATACGCATGTACGAACTCATCGGATGGTGGTCACGCGTGATGATGAAGTTACTGGTGTTGACACCCGCCAACACACCGCCGGACACGAGACGAGGCAACTGTTCTTGGTCAAGCGAGTCCAGCATATGCTCCGTATCAAAATCTTGCAACTGTGCCTTCACGTTATCCAACTTCGTTTGGAGTTGGATATCCGTCTGTCCCATAACGGAAAGAAGGAAGAATGAACCAAAAACTAAAATGAGTATCCTTTTCATAATAAGTCTGTATTCTGTGCTCTTATAATGCAAATCGAACGGTTATCTTCACGCCGTTTCGTCCCCAAGCCGGGATACGTCTGCGTGCCTGTATCATATTTCCGTTGCCGTCCGGTACTTGGAACGGCAGTTCGTAGTCGTTATAGGTCAGACGGCGTACATAGTCGATACGGATGAACTTGAAGATATTCTCAAATCCGGCAGTGATCTCCATGTACGGCAGTTTGCCGATAGGCGTAGAGGTACGGAATCCGTCCAAGATATAACCGTTGGCATCGAAAGCTTTGCTGATATCGCCATCGGGCCAAGGAGTATGCGGGAACTCATACAGTCCCGTTCCGGTTTCCAGATAGGGGTTGTTCTTCTTGGTCAAACCGCCGTAGATAGCCGAGAAGGAAACGACACCGCGCAGTTTGAGTTTGTTGATTCCCGGAATGCGGTTGAGGATCCAGCCTTTGAAGTAATAGGTCATGTATAAACCTACGTATTCATCCATCATGAACTCCATCGGTTTCATCTGGTTGAACGCACGTTGTGCCAGGAAGATACTGGTACTACTCTGCGGGATGTAGAGGTGGGTGAACGGTGTCTTTTGCCAAACCATACCGGTCTGTACACGCATGTCGAGGTGACCGAAGGCGGAGAACCAGAACCGCTTGTCGAAGAGGAACTCGGTGCGGTTATAGAGGAATCCGTCTCCGCCGTTATGACGGTCATCCAGGTACCCGACGTAGTGGGTCAGTTTGAAGGTCGGAGCATCTTTCTCCAAGGCGAACGGACTCTCGATACCCATGCGGTCAATATAGACACGGCTACCCGGTGAATACTGCAGTTCGACGTATCCTTCGTAGTTCCGATACGACTTGATATCGGTCGTGCTTGCGCTCCAAGCAGAGTCAGCGTTCATCATCCAGTTCATTCGGTTGTAGCGTAAAGCTCCGGCAGCTTCGTTGTTACTGAAATCAAAGCCCGCCTTGATGGACAGTTTGTTCCGCCACTCTTTCATGTAGTCCAGTTTGGCATGGAAGACATACTGGTCAAAACCCAGGGAGGGCTTATTGATCGGGATAGACATCAGGATGTGGTCACGCCGGATGACATCGGTCATCTGTCCGGGTTCCTCCACATCGTACTGTCCCGTCAGTTGGATATGATGCCTTAACCCGTCGTAGGGTTGGTTCTTATGCTTGTCGAATGTCCAAACGAGCGTTCCGCTGTATTTGGGCCGCAGGTCGGTGGTACCGAAGGCTACGTAACCCCGGAAGAAGAACTGGTCATGCAGTTTGGCGGTACTGGTACCCCCCACACGGACACGGACACCTTCGAGCAGGTTCCAACTGACGAAGTTATAGATGGGTCCGAAGTCGAACTTACTGAGGTCCAAGTCCTTTGCCGGTGTAGTAGCCACGAACTCCGAGGTGACGGCATTGACAGTCGCGATGGCACTGGCGATCTTGGGATTGTTCGTCATCTCGCCTACCAACTCATATACCGAGTTCTCGTAGCGCGTCAAGGGTTCGGGACGCAAGGTATCCCATGCGGCTGCACCTAAACGGGCTGCCGTAGAGTCATTGGTCTCCACCTCATCGGCGGTCATGCTGGAGAAGGTCTCCTTCGGTATCGGCGTGTCCAAATCCCAACCGGTGTAGATCTTGGTCTGCCGGGCTAACATACCCCGTTTATTATTCATGATATAGAACTTGGCGTAAGTCGTCGTGCGGTCGGGTGCCCAAAGGCCGTTCTCTAACTGCCGGTAACTATGCTCGACGGAGTAGTTGCTGACGAAGTTGAGGTTGATATCGGGCGGTACGTTGATGGCGTATTTCTTAAGCCGGAACGTACTGTCGTTGACGATATAGAGGTGTCCGGTGAAACCGTAACTCTCCGAGTTAACCGGCACGAAGGCAAGGTCGATACATGGGTAGCCGTCCACCATGATTGTATCCATGATGTAATACTGGTAGAACGTGACGGCGAGTGTTGAAGAGAGTGGGGATACGAAACGGTTGAACAACAGGTTCATATTGTTGTCGTTGATCTCCACATCTTTGAAGATGGCGTTGACGTTCTCTTGGAAACTACCCTGCGAAACGAGGTCCTCCACACCGAAGATACGTTTCTTCTGCAGGATCTTCTTCTCCCGGTGCGGCTTACGCTGGTAGTACTCTTCGCTGATATGTTCCCGAAGCGAAATGGTGATATTGGGATAAACACCCGTTATATCGATATATTTGCGTACAAACTGATAGTCTTTCCAGAAGGGTTTGTTCCAATTCACTTGGATGTTATCCAGTGCGAAGGACATACGGGAGTAGGTCTGTGCCGTGTATTGGTCCGCTGACTTGACGCAGAACGAGTCCTTATGCGCGATGACATTCTTGATGAGCTCGACGGCAGGGTTGCCTTTGCGTTTGTAATCGCGTTTGCGGTTCTTCGGCGTGACAACGATATCCTGCAGGCCATAGACGTCGGGTGTCATCTTGATCTTGACATCCTTCCGGTTCTGCCCTTTGCGCAGCGTCAGCATCTCGGTTTTATAACCCAACATCTGGAAGTTAATCGTGTTATATCCGGCGGTGTTACTGATGGTGAAATTACCGTCTAAGTCGGATGTGGTACCTACCTCCGAAGCCACCATACCTTTGTTGGTGGTGGATTTGAGGAAGTATATCTGTACGAACGGCAAGGTCTCTCCCGTGTCGCCATCTACCACCACACCGGAGATACTTGTCGTCTGTGCTACTTCTTGTGCGTGAATAAGAGCACAGAACACAGAACACAGAACACAGACTACTATATGTTTGATAAATTTCATTCTTGTTGTTTTAAACTCTCATTATGAATGATTTCCCAAATACGTAGGGCAAAATCCCCTTTATCTTTTATTCGCTCAACGATTTGTTGGTATCTCTCCGGTTGTAGCGGAGTGATATGATGTGCTTTCTTCCATTCGCCGATACGACGACTGACGTCCATACGTGCCGCTATCGTATCCCATAAGCGCTCATCCAACTCATCTATCTCGGCGCGAAGCCAGGACAGTTCGGTGTTGTTTGATGTCGTTTGAGGTTGTTTGAGGTTGTTAGAAATGGTTAACGATGTCAAACCTTCAAACAATTTCAAACCATTCAAACTATCCGGCGTAATCTGCTGGGCATTATCCGATAAAGCATTCTCCGGACAACAGTGTACTTCGATCATCGCGCCATCGAGACCCAATTCGGCTATCTTGCTCATCAGCTCCGGTACTTGGTTCGCATCGCCGCTCATGTGACTGGGGTCAAGGAGCATCGGGACATCAGGACGAGCCGTTCGTACGTCATGCGCCATGGACCAGCAAGGCTGATGGTTACATCCCCGATGGACCGCCATCACCGGTAATCCGGTTTTCTCCAAACGCTCGATATTGCCGAGCCATAAGGCTGCGTCGGCGTTAACGGGGTTTTTGATGAGGACCGCCTTCATATTATCGGTCTGTGCTCCAATAGCCTCCGCTATCGCTTGTACGGCTATCGGGTTGGCGCTTGTTCGTGCGCCTATCCAGAGATAGTCAATGCCGGCTTTGCGGGCAGCGGTTACATGTTCAGGGGTGGCTACTTCGGTTGCCACCGGGATACCGAGGGTGTTTTTTACTTCCGCTAACCATTCCAGCCCCTCTTCGCCTGCTCCTTGGTACGTGTCCGGGCGCGTACGCGGTTTCCATACGCCTGCGCGGAAAATAAACGGAACACTGCACTGCGCCTTAATGGCACGTGCAGTATCCATCACCTGTTCGCGACTCTCTGCGCTACAGGGACCGAATATATAGGTCTGGTTTGCCAAATAGTAAATGGTAAATGACCAAATGGTAAATGGCTTAGTACGTCAGCTGCAGACGGAAGAGCATTTTGTCCGGTGTATCCCCTTCCGGATAATTGAAATCCGAGATGGTGTACATGATCTCTACAAACTCCACCCCCACTGCATAGTCGATGTGCTGCTCATATAAGAAGGTCTGACCGTTCACGTTTTGGGACTTGTAGGAAGTCTCCGGCAGAACTACCTGATAATCACCGTAATCACGGTTGATGCTCCACTCGCCGTAGTTATAGACGTCCTTGGTAAGCTCCGGCACTTCGAACCGGCAGTAGTAGGTATTGAGTTGGTCGTCATACTGCCATTCTCTAACTTTCAGATCTACAGTCTGCTTGTGGAATTGGGTTTTGCAGTCACATTGGGTCTCCACCTTACAACTGTTCATTCCGACCATGGCCAAAGCCATGAGACACAAAAATACAATCTTTTTCATCTATCACGATAAATTAATTTACGATATTAAAATCGGCTGCAAAGGTACAACAAATTTTGCACATATGCAAATATTTAGGGGATTTTTTTGCAGAGCAGAATAAAATTCTGCGATTATTAAAGCCTTTGAGCCATGCGGATAGCGTATGCTCCCCTTTCGG
>Ga0247611_10005682_pt1 | contig 16317 bp, 19 predicted proteins | sample 177DNAGHGhighgp2_FD_192422 | JGI IMG/M metagenome (GOLD analysis project Ga0247611, IMG submission 192422) | Sheep rumen microbial communities from Palmerston North, Manawatu-Wanganui, New Zealand - 1770 DNA GHGhigh gp2 | ecosystem: Host-associated > Mammals > Digestive system > Stomach > Rumen... | reverse complement strand
ATAATTAAAAATAAAATATTTTAATCCTAAAGATTATTTCATAAAAATATATAAGTATTCATTATTTTTCTTTTCTTTAAGTATATGATGACTTTTTCTGTTATTTATTATATGATTTTCAGTGCATTTTTCTTTATACTCATCTTTTAAAAGATCTTCTCTAATGATGATTCCAAATATTTTACAACTATCTGTAGAATAAAAAATATCAAATATCTTGTCAATCAACTTATTATATTCTTCAATATTTTCAAATTCACCACACTCATATTTCTCAACATTGTAATATGGTGGACAAGTAAACATACTATCAAATTCTTCACCAGGTATGAAATTCCCAGCATCTTCATTATAAGTCACAACATTATCTATGTTGAAAAAACTTATTATTTTATTTACATTTTCATAAGTTGATTTACTTAAGTCATTATAAATATACAAATCTAATGAAGACATTCCACCCAATAACCTATGTCCCCATCCACCAAATGGATCATAGCATTTTTTAATATTATATTTCTCAATAAACCATTTGAACCACAATGGATTGAAATAACTATATCCATAATATATCATTGATCTTTTAAATCCATTAATGTAATCTATATCTGTCAATTCTTCAAATGGCTTTATGTATTTTATTCTATTCTCTATTAATTTGTTCTTTATTTTTTCATTTCTCCATAATTCTTTTTCTGTCTTATATAATACATTTTGTTGAAAATATCTTATAATATAACTATTTGGATATACATTATTTAAATTTCCATTATGAGTCAAATAATAATCAAATTCATCTTTTATCTTATTATCATCATACCATATAGTCAAATCTAAATTATTTACCCATTCTTTAAGTTCATCATAACTATAAAATACAAAATAATTTAATTTGTTTTCTAATGCTATATTGTGTTTATTGACATCTCTTATAGTCCAAGTATGTATTGCATTATCATAATACTTAGAATTTTTGCTTTTCCAAAATTCTAATTTTTCTTTGTCTTCTTTTGAATTTTCATTGAATAAATGCCCGCCATGTGTCCAATGGTAATTGCATTCTATATAAGCATCAATAACAGGAATATAAAAATCACATACAAAAGGATATATATTTGACTTATATTGATATTTTACATTATTGTTGAATCTGCTACATAATAATTGATATGATTTTTCTTCAACTTTTGATGAATTAAATGTATGATTTTTCTTTTTAGTATTATTTATTTTTTCTTGAATTTCAGGTAAACGTAGTAATCCTCCTACGTTTTCTATACCATATTTTTCTTTTAAAGTTTTATTTCTATTTGAAATTATTTCATTATGCTTACTTTGAACTGTTTTATTTATTTTTTCTTTTATTTCAGGTACATTATATAAATTGGTTGTGCCATATTTTTCAATTAATTTTTCTTTTCTTTTTTCTTTTACGTCTTCTCTTTGCCAAACATATGTAACACCATATTCTTTTTCATTATACTTTTTTTGTCCATCAATCCATTTAGAATAATTTTTTGGATCTTTAGCTCTACATGAATATGAACAATATTTTGAAAACATTTTTGATTGTTTTCCAATAAAATTAACTGGTTTATTACATATAGGACATAAAGGTTTTTTATCTATATTCAAAACTAATCTTTTCAATGTTTCTTCTAAAGATGATGAATCGGTATAAACTTCATATAATAAAAAATTAAATATGTTTATATATTTTTCTTTATTATATAAAATTCTATTTAATAATTTACGATTTATTCCTTTTTTATTTGGTACTAAAATTTTTTTCAATAATTCTTTATAATTCATTTTTATATAAATACATATTTAATTAATATAGTTAAATTATTTAAATAAATACAATAAAAAAGAGTGAGTCTTAAGACTCACTCTCCAAAGTTTATTACAACTTTTAAATATATATAGAGGTGGAATATGTTCTTCTACCTTATATATCTTAGATAATTCCAAATGCTGAATGTACTCCAAAGGTGTAATACATTGTCTCTGGGAAGAATCCAGCATCAACGATAGCATATCTCGAGTTGATAAGCATCTTAGGAGCCATAGTTCCTTCAGCTGTGATAGAAACTTGATCTGCAAGGATGTAAGGCATAAAGATAGCACCTGGTTCATTACCATTACCTTTACGTCCAACACAAATTCTGCAGTCATCCCATGTCATATAAGGATCAACATAAATCTTAAGACCAGCAACTGAACCAGCCATGTAAAGATCTTTAGAACCATCTTGTGCCATTCCATTAACCATAGGAGCAACAACGTAACCTGAGCAGTCTTGAAGAGCTGTAGCGATTTGACCGTTAGTAACAATCCATGTAGGACGACCTCTACGACCAGTAATTTGGATTAAGTTAGCTGCTGCAAGGATTCTACTCATAATTCTTCTTTGACGTGTATGTAAGTTCTCAGCTGAAGTATTAACTTCTGAATTCAATACATCACCCCATGATGACTTATGATCTACACCAAATACATCTTTATAATTCTTAATACCAAAGTCTTCTAACTTAGCAGTTGTTCCAGTTGGACCCATGTATAAGTTCAAATCAACACCTTGGAAAGTCTTTTGATGTAATGCGTTAGTAACACCAAGTGCAAATACGTGTTCAAGGATTCTAGCGTTAATTGATTGTGAAATCTCATTTTGCATAGCTTCCATGATCTTAGCAACTGCATCAACTCCATATAATGGAAGATCTTGTAATTGTTGACGTGTAACTTGACCAGTTACCTCATAGCTACCCATTTCAACCCATTTTGTGAAAAGTCTCAATGAAAGAGTATTACCTGTACCAGTCTCGTTTTGTGCTCTTGTCATAGGTTCTTTCTTTCCAGTTGCAAAGTTTGCGAAACCATCAACGAAATCAACCATTGTTTGAGCGTAATCAACATGGTGTAATTTAACTTCACCATCAACTCCAGTAAGTTTTAAAGTAGCACCTTCACCAGCACGGAACAAATCAGCAACTGCTGCGTTTTGAGTACCAGCTTTACATTCTTGAACTTCTACAATGAAGCCACCATCCATACGACCAAATGTCTTCCAGAATCCTTTGAATGTAACTGTCTCACCTTCAGCATTCTTACCAGTTACAGTAACAGCTGTATTCTCATCAGCCTTCTTAATAGCTGCAATAGCTTCATTCAAAGCAGCTGTAGCTTCATCAGTAGCTTCTTTATCAACTTCACCAGTTGTTTCATCTAAAACAGTAGTATCAGCTGCAACGAATTTGATATAAAGAGGTTTGTTCTCTCTACCTTCACCAATTCCATCAACTCCAGCAACTTCATTAAGTCTACCAAGTTTACCACCACTATATGGGAAATCCATATATGATAACATATGCCAAGGACCTTTAGAAGGAACTACAGGAAGTAATTCGAAACCAATAGTCATAAGAGCAATATTCAATGCCATAGGCAATGTACTTACAGGAATATCACCAGAACCAGGAGTTTGTGTCCAAAGATCTGAAGGATTAGCTGTAGTTGTACTTAATTGACTTGGAGCATATGGGTTACCAATACCATTAGTATTAAGAGGAGTAGCATAAACAGGACCTACACCTTGAGAAGGAACGAATACACCTGGTTGTGTAGGAGCCATAGGTTGTGCAGGAGTAGCATTGATACCTAATGCACTCTCGTGTATTTCATGAATAGCTGCATACTCTGATACCCAATCTAACTTACTTTGATCTTTAATATCAAATTGTTCAGTTAATAATTTAGACCATGTTTGTTGGCCATTTGTATTTGTAATCATTAATTTATTTAAAAATTTTTTTGTTATATTTTCTTTGTAAAATCTTAATTTAATTAAAAATAAAAATATTTAAAACAAATAGATTCCATTATGCATTTTTACGGAATCTCTTCATTTGACTGAAAATATTTGCATGATAAGCATCAACATTATTTTCAGGAGTTTCTTGTGATTCAACAATTGCCTTCTCATCAAATTTTACATTACTCCAAAATGATTCTAATACACCGGCTTTTGTAAAATCATACATTCTTGAACTACGAATTATTTCTTGTTGCTTAGCTTCTGAAATCATTTCCCATTGAGGACGATATTCAGCAGGCATGTTCTCAACAACATAAATTCCTTTGTATTTCTTTTCTTCATTTTGCTCTTTAAGAATTTCTAAAGCATTATCTTTAGAATCTTTATTTTCAAGAGCTTCTAATAAGTTATCAATACTAGATAATTTTTCTTGTTTTTGATTCTCCAAAAAATCACTAACATTTGTATTCATTTCTTCCATAATAGCTGTCTTATGCTCTGGAAGACATTCTTCATTAATCCATGAATCAACAGTTGGCATTAACTCTTCATTAATCCAATTTTCAATTTCAGGACTAAACTCTTCTGTTATCCAATTTTGAATTTCTGGTGAATATTCCTCAGTAATCCAATTTTGAATTTCAGGAGCAAATTCTTCGGTAATGTAACTTTCTAATACTGGAGCAAATTCATTGATTGTCCAATCTTGAACATCTTCTGCAGAAGTCTTTATTGACTCATCAATTTGTCCTTTGAAATCAACAGCAAACTCTTCAGTTATCCATTGTTCAATAATATCATAATTTACTGGTTTGATACTATTGATTTTTTCTTCTAAAACTTTTATTGTTTCGTCTTTTTCATTAAGGCTTTCTTGTGCAATATGCAAATCAGCTTGAAGATCTTCAATTTTCTTAGAAAGATTATCAATAGATTTTTTTAAATCTTCCATATTAACTTTATCTTTATCTTTATTTTTGTTATTATCATCTTTATCTTTATCCTCAGACTTTTCATCATCATCGGATTTTTCTTCTTTCTTTTCAGACTTCTTATCTTTCTTTTCAGATTCATCTTTTTTCTTATCATCTTTACTATCGTCTCCTAAAAGGTCATCTGATGAGTTATCTTTTTTCTTTTCATCTTTATCATCACCTCCTAAAAGATCATCTGATGAATCATCTTCATAGATAATACACATCGACTCATTCAATGATTCAAACTTTTGATTTTCAGCCAAATTTAATTTGGCTTGACTAAATCCTGGAGTACCAACTAAATCATAAGTCTTCAATGATGTCAATGTAACATGTCCAGACTCATCAATGGAACCAGCAGCACGAGAACTAATGTACAAAGGAACACCTGCTGATACAATAGCTTGTGCATTTCTACCTTTATCAGTATCTAACAATACTATTGTTCCTGTAACTGTTCCATCTTCATTCATAACAATAGATTCAATTTTATGAGAAACATTGTTAAGATTGATATTCATTGAATTAGGATGCTCAAGCTCACCTAAACAACCTTCAGTCGCAATAACTTTTTGTAATGATTCAACCATCAATCCATAATTCTGTTTATCGTAAATTCTATTATTATTATTCTTTATACCTGCTACACCAAATACTCCTGTCAAACGTATCTCTTTTGGATTTGCACTTTCAACAATATTCATAGAATTAGATATATTGTTCATTGTTTCAAATACCAAACAATTTTTGTTAGCCATTCAATATTTGTTATAATATTTTTTGTATAAGTAATTTAATTAAAAATAAAAAATTTTCAATTCAATTAAAAATAAATTATATTTTTATCTATAATTATAATAATTACCGTGAAATATGATAGAATTGGAAGACAAAACATTAAATATAGATGACTTATATGTAGAATCTGTATTGCCCAACTTGGACAATCCTGAAGAAGAGTTAGATACTCCTACATTATTGATCAATCTTGAGGAAGTTAATGAGTTAGCTAAGAATGAAGCAACAGAAATAACCGAAAGATTATCTAATTATTACTTTGATGAAAGATATCTTAAAGAACATCCTTATATAACTAATAAAATCAAACAAGAAATAAACAATATAAGAAGATTGCTTAAGATGCTTTCTATAAATGAAGCTGCTCAAGATGCTTTAATACAAAACATAACATCAAATGCGGGTAAAGGTAGCTTATATCAATCATTGACTTCTTTACAACAAACTACACTGAATATACAAACACATTTGAATAAGACAACTTCAGATATAGAAAACATATTCAGGGAAATGCAAGAAAATTGCGATAGGACATTTACTGAAAAAGACTTAGAAGAAGATGACACTAGCGGAAAGATGGTTGTAAGAGGATCTCGTGAATTCATTAATTCTCTTATAACAAAAGGATATCTTAACAATAAAATAGAAATACAGGAAAAGGAAACACCTAAACAATTAGACTTATTTGGAAATGAAACATAACAAAGGGAGCCTTAAGGCTCCCTTTGATATTTATCATTTTTCATAATCAAATATTTTTTCTACTAAATCATTATTTTCAATAGAAAATTCTGTAAACATTCTATTTCTTTTTTCTTTATTTTCTTCTTTAAGCATATTTTCAGCAACAGTAATTACTAAATCTATTAATGTTTTAAAATTTCTATCATTTATTTCAAATGTTTTTATTTCTGTTATTTTTATTAGTCCTTTTTCTGGTTGACAAAAATCCATAACATGTTCCTCATCATTCCTAAGCCATAATGAATATAATTTATTGTTAGGAGAATGTAATTCTATATTATCTAAAAAATCACTAATACAAAATACTATATAATTACTAATATTTGTAAATAAATATGTTTTGCCTTTTTCTAAATTAGGCCATTCATCACTATGAACTTCACTAACATTAGAAAATGATGATTTTTTAAATGATTTAATTATACTAATAATTTTTTTAGAAATGAAAAATATTTTACTAGAATAATCAAGTTTTAATCGTTCAATAATATAAGTCTTTAATGTTTTCATATATCTTCATCAATTGATTTCAATAATTTATGACATTCCTCAACAGCTTTTTCTAAATTTTTCTTAGCTTCATTAAAACTACTTTGATCGTATTCACTTCCACGGTTTTTTAATCTACCTAAATATTCTGTATATTTCTTTAATTGTGGTATCAATCCATTTACTCCACTATAATATCCTTGATCTTTATAACTACGTGGAGCATGATAAACTCTTGTATCATAAATATAATTACAAAGTTGGCTAACTGTTGAAACTATGTCTGCATTCAATATAGGATCTTTTGCACATTCAACAGCCAATTCTGCGACTTTCTTTATTATTGCTTCAACTTCATCCAACAACTTATCATCTTTCAACCTGTTTGCTCTATTTTGTGAAACTATTTTCTTATATCTTTCTACATTATCTCTAGCATATTGTTTTAATGATTCTTCATCAAACCATATAATTCCTGATTGTCTATTATTTCTTTCTATACGTATTTTATCCTTTAAAGCATTACTACAATCAATAACATAGATTCTTAAATTCTTACATAATTCAACCTTTTCAGACACTTTAATATCTGTCCATCTTCTATATCTACTACCATAAGATGTCATTTCTTTATTACCTGTATATTCATTAGCGCCCCAACTATAACCTGAGTTTTTTCTAAATAAATAAATTATATATCCCCAATTATCTATATAAAATTTATATTGTTCAGTTTTAGGATCTTGTAAGATTATTATTTTGTTACTGTTTCCTTTAGATGCATTTCTTATAATCTTATCATGATTTTTATCATCAACTTCATAAACAGTAACATCTGAATCACTTAATTTGTCTAACATTACCATTCTGTTACCAAATATTTCTTTAAATGATTTGTTTCTTGAAGATATTTTATATTTTTTACCATCTTTTGTTTTAGTATAATATTTCTCACGTTCGGGATTTTCTTCTACATCCTTTTTAGCTTTTTCTTGTTGATCGGCTATGTCAGCATCTTTAATTGATTTCAATTGGTTTGCTATATCAATCAATATCTTACAATTAAGTTTTTCAAAAATGATTTCACTATCAATTTCTTTTAATGACTCAATAAGAAATGCATTATTTATATAATCTTTTAAGTTGTTCATATTTAGTTACACTTATATTTATTTATATACTCAGAAATTTGATCAATTATTTTATCTTTTGAATTATTCCAATCTAAAAACTCATCATCATTTGGTGCATAAGACAAATAATTTTCTGATTCATTATTATTGAAATAATTAGATATTGTTTGTATTATGTCTTTATCTAAATTGACAAATATTGACTTTATGTTTTCTTTAGACAACTTAGTATTTGAAAACATCTTAGAAAACATTTCACCTATCAAATCAATTTGTTTGTTTGTCAATCCTTCATTTAGAAGATAATGCTTGAAAGATCTCATTAAATAATTGATAATTTAATTAAAAATAAAAAAAGTTAGACCAAATTAATGATCTAACTTTTTTTATATGATATTTTGATGTATGTTATGCCATTACCAAGTCATCTGGATCAGGTACGTTTGGTGACCAACGGCTTCCATCCATATTGTATTTGATTTCTCTATCCAGGTAGGATGCGACCTTTGAATAAACCTTGACCAGCAACTTTCCGCGAGTTTCACAAATAACCTTTGCGGTCTTACCGGACTTTGTCATTACCTTTGCTCCCTTAAGGGCTTTCTCTGCATTGAAGGTGTTCTTGTTCTCCAAGTAATCTTTAGCTTTGTAGTAAGCTTCTGACCTTGAGCAACCAGTTTCCTTACGAATATTGTTAGCTACCGTGAATAACTCGCTGTTTGAATAATTTCTCTTTTCCATGATTTTAATGTTTTATTAATGAAAATTTAAAATATTCATATTTTAATAATTACATATATAATATAGTAAAACTCTTAAAAAATTCAATAAAAACATAAAAATTTTACATAATTTGTTGTACTACACCTATTCCTGATATTTCTTTAAATTCCTTCTTATTATTCTTATTTAAGTTTTGTTGTGAATTTTCATCTTCAGTTACAATATTCAATAATCTATTCATATTGTTTTTCTTATATTCATCAAATTCTTTAATTTCCTTAGAAGTCATCATTCTGTTTATTTTCACTTCATTGGGAGTATTATTCAAAAAATCAGCATACATCATATTGTTTTTATCGAATGCTATTCTATTTAAAAAGTTAAATAAATTCATCATTTAATATTATTTCCATTTAATCCTAATATATTTCTTGCAGTATCATTAATCAATAAGTTGTTATTTGTTGGGTACATTTGCAATATCTCACTAATATTGTCATTGAAATATGTAAATATCTTTATATTTGTTATGAATCCAAAAAATCCATTAAGAGATATTTCTGATTTTGTATTCAAATCTAATTCAATATTCCATTTTGATGAAGATACTTGCATATTGTCTATATCATAAAAGTAGTTTCCTGATTGCAACCTATAAATAGGTATTTGCTCAGGCCATTTATATTCTGCTGCACAAAATTCTATCAAATTCATTTGTTTTGACCATCTACAATAAACAAAATATGTTGTATTGTTGTCTAATTCTAATTTTACTTCCTTTGATTTGTTTATTGTCAATATTGATGTGAATGTTGATTGGCTTATCTTTATTATGAATGAACCTATTTTCAATAAATTTCCTGAATATTCTATTGACATAGGTCTTATAATGAAGGATATTGTTATAGAATCTCCACAAAATTTTTGTTGGTAGATTATTTTCCTATTCAATGACATATTGTCAAAATAATAGCATTTATCAGATATTACTGTTCCTTTATAATAAGTTGATTCATCCTTTATAGTTATTCCTTCACAAGATACATATTTTCTTTGTGAGTCAGATTGGAATATAGGTAACAAATTATCATTTGCGGTTATTGGTGCATCAGTAAATTCTTCTCCAGATCCTCTATTGTCTTCATTATCGTCTCCAAACAAATCTTCATATTTGTTCTTTACAAAACTATTTACTAATTCTTCTGCATTACCTAAATCTACAGAACCCTTTTCTTGATATTTTACTAATGCTACTTTAAATGTAGTAGCTACCCACATAAAACCATCTCGTTTTTCTTCATAAGCTTCATTGACCATCCACATTCTTTTCATCATTGGAATATAAATCAAATCTCCTTCCATGGGTTGAGCAGTAGGTCCAAATGCAGTAGCAAACATAGATTTGTTTATTTCTGTTGTCCAATCTGATTGCCAATCTATTCCAAAATCTGAAAATTCAGGTTTAGATGATGGCATTTGTCCTTCTTCTACAATAAGCTTTATTTGTTTTACAGACTCAACATTCATCAATGCATATTCTTTAAATGTAATGTCCTTTGATCCTGCATTTGGAGACAACTTAAAATAATATATTGGAATGCCAACTATACAAGATACTGCATTAGACAAATTTTGATACAAACCTATTGCACAATCCATATTTGCATAAGGATTATATACATTAGAAGACTGGTTGCTATCACAATATGAGAAACTAAAAGAAGAATCTAATTGTGTAGAATAATCATAAAATTGAATTCCATCTATCATTATTTTAGATATTGTTCCAGAAACTTTGAATCGAATATAGAAATCAGTATTCAATTCTATAGTATTTGTCAATAATTCACTAAATGACATATAACATGACCAGCATAAGCTATCTATACTATAACTATATTGTAATGAGCCTAAATCATATTTCTCATCACATTCATTGAATATTTCTATATTATTGACATTATTGAATGCCATATTCAAATTGACAATTTGAGTTGGTTGGCAACCACATAAACTAACACTATTTAATGACATTTGTAAATTCAAATATTTTTAATGACCATCTATAGAAAAATGCATAACATCTCCATATGATCCTCCCCATCCCCATCCATGCGCTTCAAATATTTTTGTAACAGGATGATCATAACTCCATATACATACTGATCTATCATAGTTTCCACATGAATACTTCTTAAATGACCAAGGTGGAGGTGATCCTTGTGCAGGTTCTCTAAAATCTCTTCCTATACGTGCAGCAAACCAAGGATTTCCAGCGTGTCCAGCATTGATGTCTACTGCTAATCCAACTTGATGTCTACTATGACCACCTGCAGAAAGATTTCTTCTAAATGCACTTGAAATATTACATCTAAACCATCCAAGATTATTGATTTCATTCAATATAGCAATTAAATCACCAGCCGCAAATTTATTGAATTCTATCTTACGAGGTGGACAAGGAATAGAAACAGACGTTATCAATCCTCTGTTCAATGCTGATTCTGGACTCCAGTCACCATTTATGCCACACATAGCAAGTTTTTCTGATTGTGATTTTCCAGTAAAACAACCAGGATTTCCATAAACTCCTCCTGATCCTCCAAAACCACCTTCAATTTTAGTATGCTCAGATATTCCTCTAAATAATGACAATTCAGAATATTTATGTCCATTTAAATCTGTAAATATTTCTATTTGTGTACTGTTTTCATTTGGCATTTTATCAACATTGAACTAATTTTTATGAATAACGTCCCATTCCAGAACATGCGCGTTGAGCTGCTTGAAATCTGTGATTCCAACCAGATCCACCACTAAATCCTTTAAGATAATGATAACCCCACCAGTTGATACTATGCATTCTTGCTAGTCGTTCAGCAGGATCTTTAACTTCTTGAATAATTGGTTGATTCCATGCCCAAATCATACAATCTCTATAATAAGGAATTAGTTTTTGCCAATAAGGATTACTTGCAGGAACTGAATTAGTATTCCATCCCCAAGCAGCACCTTCTCTAATTTCAGCTCCCATAGCTACACGACCACTTGTAGTAGATACTGTAAAATTGAATACCGCAGGATCTGTTATTCCACAAGCTGCAGCAATAGATTTGCTATGAACACCACCAGGCAAATCCCATCCTTTAACACCACAATTGACAGCTTGTACATTTCCTCTAACCGTTGTTACCCAATATAATCCTATAGAACCTTCTGCATGACTAATGAACTCATAAAGTACTTTATCAGAATAAAATCCAGGAGGTATAGGTAATTTTCCTGCACCTGCTCCTCCAAACATACTGTCTAAATCACCATTTTCACCTCCAACACCAGGAAATGTTATTGGATTTTCAGCTAAATAGTTTTTATATTTTATATCGTTTTTTGTTTCACCATAATCAACTCCCATAGATTCATACGTTATTTTTAATAAGTCTAATCTTAGTTTTGCTAATATTTCTATCTTATTATCTCTTTCTTCTAAATTAGCATTGTATTCAATTAATCCCATAAATAAAAAATCTCAAATTATATTGCAGCAAGTGATTGTTTAAGTACTCCTTCATGAACTTCTTCCAAGTCTGGGAATGCAAGTTTGTTAGCCCAGTAATTTTTAGATTTAATCATATTAAGAGGCAAATGTATAGCTGATTTTCCTTTTGTATACATTCTTTGAATTCCAACCGAATCTCTTGGTATCGCATGTTTAAGTGTCACTTTTACAATCAATTCTGATGGAAAATCATCTAATCCTAAAGGACCACTATGTGTTATTTCTGATTGCTCTAAAATCAAATTTCCCATAACCATTATAGGATTACGAGGATTTCCTATTGTCAAATGCCAAGGTCCTACAGGTTCACCACTAAGCAATGAGTTGAATGCATACATTGGAGGACGACCAAGTTGATTCTTAATCATACCTTTTAAAGCATCTGTCCAATGATATTTCTTATTCCATTCCTCTAATTTGTTCATTCCTCCCTTTACTTTTTCTCCAACATCTTTAGCTTTATCTATGAACATTTGTTTTGTCATATCAACACCACCATCAACTGCTTGTTTAGCTGTTTCTAATGCCTTTTGGAAATATCCTTCTGCCATTTCCATTGCTGATGATAGGAATCCTGCAATTGTTGACAAATCTATATCTCCATTTGCTATAGCATGCCAAATTCCTCCAAGTTTTTCAAAAGTGTTATCTATGAATGCATTAGCTTTTTTGTATACTGATGAGTTTCCATGAGGTCCATAAACCTTTTGTTCACCACCCCAGAATGATCCTCTTCTATATGTTACTGCTTGTATATTTCCCAATAAGTCTAACATTGCTGTTTTAGGATTTATATTAGCATAACTACGTAATACATATCTAAATGTTAATGATATTTCTTGATTGAATTCTAATCGTCCTTCATATTTATGAGTGTCCCATATCCTATCTTTAGGCTCATATATTCTATGTTGGTCATAATTAGACATAAGATGTGAATCATAATAAGGTCCTTGAGCTCTTGAACCACCAATTAAAGGTATATGTAAGAATTTCGCTGCACCAAAAATAAGACTGTTATTTCCACTAAAACCAGAACCAACCAATAAATTATTTGATGGACTTAAGAAGTTAGCTAATTGGTTTACAAATCCTGTATCTTGTTGTTGTGAAGGCATTTGTTGTATTTCTGCCCTAAATGGTTTCCAAGTAGCTTTATAGTTATATCTACATATGTCTTCTAATTTATTGTCTTCATTATCAAACCATGTAATCAAACGACCAATATCTGGAGCAGAAGTATTCAATATTCCACCATTATTTCTATTTTTCCAATGTGCTTCTCTAAATATATTGTCTCCAATAGGACCAGGAAATTTTCTTAATGTTATCAATCTATTATTAGGTATTTTTCCTAAATCTTTACAATACATGAAGTCTATATATCTATAAGTAGCTAATCCTAATCCCTTATCTGTATTTTTTTCTGTTGGACCATTTCTTTTTGCACCAGACAATTCAACTAACTTTCTAATAGAACAATCTGACGTATCTTCTCTTTCATAATATCCACTATTCAATTTTAATTGACCTGTAGGATCTTTATCGCCAGGAATTAATGTTCCTACTGGTATGTCTTTATTGTTTTTATCACCTTTATATTTTTCAGAATTTTCATCAAATGTATTGCCAAGATCAATTTGTCGTTCATTAGTATTAATTGGTTCAGTGTCAGTCAAAGGTATTCCTTCTGTTACACCTGTTACAGATATACTTGCATAAGGATTAAACATTGATGGAACTACAATATTTTCAATTATTGATGTGTAAATATTGTTTGTATCTTTCTTTTTTGCTTCTTCGAAACTCCTTATACCAGCCTTTTCAAATACATAAGGTACAGAATAAGAAAATACATAACTATAGTTGTTTATTGCTGAAAATATCTCATTAGTAAATACAAAAGGATCTTCAAATTTTTTCTTTAAGTTCTTTTCACCATTATTTGTGACATTATCATATAAAGAAACAAATTTTGTATCTTCTTCAACTCTCATTTTAGAAATATTATTATGAGACAATATATTCAAATCATTCAATTTTGTTTCTATATCACCTCGCTCATATCCCTCATTGAAATTAGATTCTATTCCAAATAATGAGTTCTTAGAACTAGTTGCACCAAACATATTTGTCAACACCTGAGAAGCAGTATTCTTAAGTGTTTCTTTCAAATTTGATCCTAATCCATTTTTTGTATTTTTTTGTCTTAATAAGGAACTTGGAAAGTTTTTCATAAACTTAATACCATGATATATATTTGAATTTCTTAAGTTTATCTATATATTTTAAAGTCATAATAATCTCTAAATCAATAAATTCTAATATTGTAACTAATACTGGATTTGCCTTAAACAATATTTTAGGTAAGCACTTTCGCAATACACCATTTCTGGCATAATCATACTTATTATTTCCTATCTTATCAAATTTATCAAGATATTCATATATCTCTGATTTGTATTCTATACTTTGCTTAATGTCCATGATTACTCAATATTTCTTTAATTCTTTTATTTATTTTTTCATTATGTTCTCGTTTTAGTTGTTCTTGCTTTCTTATTTGTTCTATTTCATCTATGATTTGATTTAAAATATTATCAAATACAAATATGTTATTTATTATATCATTATGCGTTTTATTTACTTTACTTATTAAATGATTTTTAATATTAATAATTTTTTCTTTGATATTTAAGTTTAAATTTATGTTTATGTTTATTCTTTGTTTTTTTGGTTTCTTTTGTTTTTCATCAATCAATTTAGGTTTTTCTAATTTAGATATCAAATCATTTAACTTTTGTTCGATAACATTATTTTTGTTTATAATCAAATCATATTTCTTATTTATGTCATTTGTTGTTCTTATTAAAGTATTCAATATTTTATTTATGTCCGTTTTAATATATGATATACATTGAATATAAGATATATTGTTATCTATATTATTATAGATATTGTCTATATTTGATCTAATATCTGTATTATCATTATATAAATATGAAAATAATTTTATTGTCTTTTTATCTTCTTCAATAATTGCATTACGTATTGTGTTTAACGATGACAACACATATGAATAATATTTTTCATCCATTCCAACCTACTAAATATATTCTTAATTAAAAATAAGTTTATTATTTATAAAAAATAATACAAATTGAATAATATGAATGTTAAAGATAAATTCTTATATCTTGAAGATTATATTGATACACGAAATATATGTGATTGTTTGATAGATTTTTTAGATGAAGAGCAATTAAAAGAATTTTGTGAATATTTAGAAGATGAGTATGATGTTGAATATGAAAACAACTATATTAGTGAGGATGATGATTTATGAATAAAGAAGAACTAAAAAAAGAAGTAGTAGATATTCTTATTAAAGAAAGTAAAAAGGAAGGAGAAAAATACATTGACTCTATTATTCCACTAATAAAAGAAGCTCTAATGAATTCTTATTTAAAAGGATTCAAAAGGGGTATGGAAATATCTTCAAAAAAAGATTAACTTATCAATATGGATTATCTTAATAACTATCAAACTAATGATATGTGTAGTTTTTGCGATAGATTCAATAAAGACTGTAAAGGAAAGATGTTTTATTATCATAAAGAGTGTCAAAACAATTATTGTCCAGCATTTAGGGATAGAATATATGCAAATGAAACACCTGAATATAGGATAAAAAGATTTTCTAATTACAATAAAACTTCAAACTAATTTATGGACTCACTGAGACTTGACATATTTAATACTTCTATATATAAAGAAATGATTAATACATATGAGAAAAATCTATCAAACCTTAAAAAATATATATTAATTAATGAAAAAATGATAGATTACTATTTATTAGATGAAATAAAATATATTGTTGAAACTTATTCAAACATTCTTATTGATCTAATAAATAGTAATCTATTTAAATTGTTTGTTACTGGCAAAGCTTATAAAGAAGTTCAAAAATTAATACTTCCAATACCAAACTTAATAAAATCTAAAAACTTCAATAGAATAATATCTAAATTTGAAGATATTAAGAAAATTATATATATTGAAATTTAGTAATTA
>Ga0247611_10005681_pt1 | contig 16319 bp, 24 predicted proteins | sample 177DNAGHGhighgp2_FD_192422 | JGI IMG/M metagenome (GOLD analysis project Ga0247611, IMG submission 192422) | Sheep rumen microbial communities from Palmerston North, Manawatu-Wanganui, New Zealand - 1770 DNA GHGhigh gp2 | ecosystem: Host-associated > Mammals > Digestive system > Stomach > Rumen... | reverse complement strand
ATGTGATTAATCCGGAGGCGATTAAAGAAACCGAATATAAATATTGCGGATGGGATCCAAAATGCGGAGATCTGATTGAGTACATGAGAGCATGGAATGAGAATCCTGCGGTGGAATATTTTGGAAAAATTGGATTAAAGCCGAGCAAGAGTTTATTAAATAAGGCAAAGAAAGATAAGCAGTTTGCAAGATTTCTTTGGGAACACAGGAAAACAGATTGGCGGTATTATGGACCACAGGATATATTGTATGCCTATAATAAGCATATGGATCTGGATGACGCGAGAGATTTTTTGGAGGAAAAGCATCAGGCGGATTATTTCTGCCGCAAATTTCACGCAATTAAGGGATTAAAAGTTGATAGGCTTAAAATATACCACTATTGCTTGGAAAATGGCATAGAAAGGGCATATGGTGATTATTTAAGTGCTTTGGTGGGATTGGGAATGGATTTGAATGATACAAAGAATCTGTTTCCGAAGAATTTTAGGCGGATGCATGATATGAGAATCAATGAATGGGATGCCGAAAAAGCCAAGAAAGAGAAGAAAGCCAGGGAGAAATTTAACCGGGATTTCCGCAAGGCAAGTAAGAGGTATCAGGAATATGAGCTGAAAGACGGAGCTTATTGTATTCTGATTCCCGGCAGTGTAAAAGATTTGGTGGCAGAGGGTGAAAAGCTGGACCATTGTGTTGGCAAGATGGGATATGATGCAAAGATGGTAAAAGGAGAATCGTTTATAGCGTTTCTGCGCTGCAACAATAACCCGGGCAGACCTTATGTAACGATTGAATTTGGCATGAAAGAAAAACGGATCCTGCAAATCTATGGCAAGCATGATTCAAAGCCAAAGCAGGAGGTAATTGATTGGGCGAAAGACTGGGAGCGGATGGTAAAGGATAAGATGAAAGGAGTGGTCTGAATGTATGATAAATTAAAAGCATTTGATAAGAAATGCACAAATTGGCAAGGATTGTGGTGGCATCCTGAATATAATGGCTTTTCATCCGCAAATATAAATCTTGCACAATTAAAAGAATTTAAAGGCAATGTGAAATTGTATGTCAGGAAAAACAAGTATTTTAACAATGGCGAAAACGGACGGCCAAATTATTGTTTCTGTTTCAAGGATGCAGATAGTGAAACATTCCAGGAATTGGAAGTAATGGATGATGATTACAAGACCGAATTGGAAGAAAAGATTGAGGAATTGGCGGAAATTATGCGGGATGGCAACAGAAATGGAGATTTAATGATGTTGCCGAGTGACAGTCAGTCATGTGCCAATAATTTAATGAGACGGGCGATTGATTTGATTGAGGAAATTACCGGTGAAAGATGGGAATTTTCGTATATTACTTGGTAGGAGGAAAGAATAATGGGAACAATGAATGATTTGAAAAAAGAATTGAATGAGCAGAAAAAAAGAATGGATGACCTAAAAAAAGAATTGGAAGATCAGAAAACAAGAAGAAAGGAGTTGTTGGCGGAAAAAAAGAAATTAGAAGAAGAAATGGAAAAAACAAGAAAAAATAAAACCATATTTAATACTGTTAAGTATGAAGAAAATCGTACAATAAGGAATTATTCTATTGATTACAAAAGATGGGGAAATTGGAGAGTATTATTATCGAATGATAGCAAAGAAGAATTGTTTAAACAGTTAAATAATTTAATAAATGATTTGATTGAATTAAGAAAAAATTTGCAGGAGGAAAAGGATGAAAATATTGATTGATATATCAGAGGATGTGTTTACCCGGCTATTTGATAATGGAGTAGATGCCAGCATTGATGATTTACGGCAATTAGAAACGGCAGTCAGAAAAGGCACTCCGATTCCGGAAGAAAAGAGTGCTGCCGCAAAAAACTTTTTTGCAATAAATGAACTTGGTGGGAATAATCCAAGAACGGATGACGAAATGACAACAATTAGCCAGGCTGAAGAAGTTTTAAGGTCTATCAGACCATATCAATATAATATTCCTGCGGCGAAGATTGAGAAGGCAGAGAAAACAATTCTGGATGCGATTAAAGGCGGTGCCCATATTGCAAATTATTACGGAATGACCGTGGAAGCGGAACGGAGAGTAATGCGGAATGCTGTTCAGTTAATTCGGGAAGTGGTGGATGATTTTGTATTTGGCTGCGGTTCCGGATCGGATGATTGGAGGGAATTCTTTACCGGATATTCTGATGAATTAGATGAGAAGGTTGAGAAGGCAGAGTTTCCATCGGATTTTTGCTATCATCTCCCATCAGATGAATGGCTGTTCAAATCTTTAATCAGCTACGGAACAAGCCGTGGCGGTATGGGATCAGCTTGTGAAGAATGTAGAAAAATTGGAAATATTTTGATGGAGGAAAATAATGGATAATTTCGATGAAATGCCGGTGGATGAGGCGATTAAGTTTTTGGATGAATATAGCGAACAGGTAGAATGTGAGAAATGCCCGGTGAAAAGTTTTGATTGTGTAGAGCACGGATGTCCGTTGGTAAGATCGGTAAGCGCAATCAAGAAAGGCACTTTTGTTAATGTAACAGAGGCAGAATTGGAAGATATAAAGACTGATTTATGCGACAATTACTGTTCCAAAAGAAAAGAATGGACAGGGGATCAGGATGATTTTATTGAGGAAATCTGCGTGAATTGTCCGCTTACCCGGTTATAGTTGCAATTTAAGGAGAGAGGTAGTACAATAAATATGCAATCAATATTCTCCTATATATATTTTTTTAACATGTTGAAAGAGCCTGCCAGAAATGGTGGGCTTTTTCTTTCTTTTTCAACAATAATCTGGTATAATCAAAAAGGAGGTGCAATTATGGACAACAGAGAAATTAGTGAAGAATATGCCGAGATCGGTGCAGAGGTAATTGAGACAGAGGAAAGCCTTATTGATATTCGGAACAGCCAGGCAACGATTATTTATCTGACGAGCGAGCAGAAGAAAATGGCAAAGGGTAAAAAAGTCTGCGCTGAATGTGAGAAAGTGCCGGACAAATATAAATGGAGCATTCCGGCGGATTTCACAATAACAGTATTTTTGCCGAATGTGGAGGGATTCAGTGAGGAACAAAAGCGGATTCTGATGTTCCATGAGTTAAAGCATGTTGGTATTGTATTCAATTCTGATGGATCTGAAAGCTATAATACGGTGCCGCACGATTACGAGGATTTCAAAGAGATTATTGACCGGTACGGTACGGAGTGGAGTGAAGTGGACAATGCAGAGAATAGGTAAAATACCTGTAAAATGTGATTATTGCGGAAAAACATTTATGCGTTATGCAGGGAATGTAAAAAATACCACAAAGTTGCATTTTTGCGACAGGACATGCAGAAACGCATATTATAAGGCTGAACAAGCTGAAAGAGAATGCAAATATTGCGGCAAAAAGTTTCGTGTATATAAATCTGTGTTAAATGACTCAAATGCAAGCGGTAACTATTGCAGTTCCAAGTGCTATTGGGAAAGCATGAAAAAAGAAAAACTGTTTTATAAAGGGTTTAAGGACGCAAAAAGAAAATATTTCAGCAAACCACAAGTGTGTGCTATATGTGGAACGCCTAAAAAAATACAAATACACCACATAATCCCTAATAGATTAACGCAAGACCAAAGAAAACAAAATTTAATTCCGTTATGCCCGTTGCATCATAACAGAATTGAAAGAATGACCGCAGAATTACATATATTGTTTGCAGATGATTATGATTTAGAATTGATGTTGTTAAACAATATATTGAGGACAAGGCAAGCAGAAACCTATTGTTATTTGGAGAATTTAAAAAATGGATAACATCAAGATAGAATATTTACCCATAAAGGATTTAAAACCATACGAAAGAAATCAGAGGAAACATGCTGATTATGATGTATCACAAATAATGGTATCAATACAGAAGTACGGCTTCAACGATCCGATAGGTATTTGGAGCGATAAAAACATCATAGTCGAGGGGCATGGCAGATTAGCCGCCGCTAAGAAATTAAAAATGAAAGAAGTTCCTGTTATTCGATTAGACCACTTAACCGATGAACAGCGAAAAGAATATGCAATCATACATAACAAAACCGCTGAATTATCTGAATGGGATTTTGATTTACTTGCAGAAGATATTCCAGCACTCGATTTTTCTGATTTTGATATTGATTGGGGCTTGCCTGATTTAGATGATGATATTGAGATTGTAGAGGATGAGGTACCGGAGCCACCAGCAGAGCCAAAATCGAAAATAGGTGATTTGTATCAACTTGGTGAACATAGAATTATCTGCGGCGATAGTACGGATGTAAATGTCATTGGACGGTTGATGGATGGCCAAATGGCTGATATTGCGTTTACAAGTCCGCCATATAATGTTGGTGATAGTGCATCATTAAATGGGAATACACATATGACTGAATGTAAATATCAAAGTGGCAATGATGATCGATCAGATTATGATGAGTTGTTGGCAAAAACAACAGATAATATGTTGATATTCAGCAAATGGTCATTTATAAATTTACAAATGTTAGCAAACAACAAACATGTTATTTGCGAATGGTTAAATAATTACAAAGATGATTTATGTGACATTGCAATTTGGTATAAAAATACAACAGCACCGGCAATGGCAAAAAAAGTAATGAACTCACAGTTTGAATTTATATTTATTTTTAGTAAAGAAAATAATTCAAGGGCAATTGGCACAAAAGAGTTTAGAGGAACAGTATCCAATGTATATGCCGGTTCAGCACAAAGAAAGAATGAGTATGCTGAAATTCATTCAGCGACATTTCCGGTTGAATTTGCAAGCCATTTTATCAAAAATTTTACAAATGAATGTAATTCAGTTCTTGATGTATTTGGCGGAACAGGCACAACTCTTATTGCTTGCGAACAATTAAACCGCAAATGTTACATGTGCGAATTAGATCCGAGATATGTTGATGTAATTATTGAGCGTTGGGAAAAATTTACCGGGAAAAAGGCGGTGCTTTTATGAAGAAAGAAATGTGTTTAGAGTTGTATAATGTTGGCGGGGGGGGGAAGATAGAAAAAACTTTATCTTACCGAGGCGATACTCTTGAAGATATAGCCAAACAGATACAACATGATGAGAATGAATTATTATATTATATGAGAACACATGATTTTAAAGGCGAGAAATCGTTTTGTTTTGCAGGATTTATGTTTCAAAAGGCTGGTATATTTGCAGCACAATTAACAGAGCCGGAAATTTGAGGTGATTGAATGGCGAGACCACGAAAAGAAATAAACTTAGAGCATTTTCAAAAGCTGTGCGAATTTCAATGCACTTTGCAGGAAATCGCAGGCTTTTTTGAAGTTTCCGAGGACACAATTGAGCGTTGGTGCAAAAGGGAATTGAAAATGAGTTTTGCGGATGCATTTAAAAAGTACGGTGCAATGGGCAAAATATCATTAAGACGGGCGCAGTTCAAATTGGCGGAAAAGAATGCAAGCATGGCAATTTTTCTTGGTAAGAATTACCTTGGGCAAACAGATAGATATGAGCAAATCGTGTCGGATATTGAAGATTTAAGCACATTGGCGGATATGTTGAAAGATGATGCAGACGAAACAAACGATTGATTGGAAACCATTTTCCAAAAAACATAAAAACTACATAAAGAATGCTCTGCATAACCGGATGAATGTAGCCGAGGGTGCTATCAGATCGGGAAAGACCATAGACCATTGTATTATTGCGGCCATGTACTTGGAGACCTGTGAGGATAAGTATCATTTGGCGAGTGGTGCCACAATGGGCAATGCAAAGCTGAATATCGGAGTGTGTAATGGATATGGATTGGAGTTTCTTTTCCGTGGTAGGTGCCAATGGGGTAAATACCGAGGAAATGAGGCTCTTTTTATCTATACAAAGACAGGGGAAAAGGTTGTTATCTTTGTCGGTGGTGCCAAAGCAGACAGTTATAAAAAGATACTGGGTAATTCATATGGCTTATGGATTGCAACAGAAATAAATGAGCATTATGATTGCGAGGATTCCCGGTCAAGTTTTATTAAGGTTGCATTCGGTAGACAGGTGGCGGCTAAAAAGCCATTGGTGTTATGGGATTTAAACCCGTCTAATCCGAGGGATCCGATATATACGGATTATATTGATGCGTATATGAAAGGATATATAGGCGGGTACCAATATCAGCATTTTACGATAGATGATAATTTGTCTATTACACCGGAAAGACGAGCAGAAATTGAAAGCCAATACATTCCCGGTACAATCTGGTACCGGAGAGATATAAAGGGCGAAAGATGTATTGCAGAGGGTTTGGTATATCCGAATTATGAGCAGGCAATAGTGGATGAATTGCCGGATGGAATAATAACGGATTACTGTATTTCAATGGACTATGGTACGCAGAATGCCTTTGCTGCATATTTGTTTGCGAAAATAGGCGAGATATGGTACGCTTGTCGTGAATACTACTATTCGGGCAGAGAAACAAAGGTACAGAAAACAGATAATGACTATTTGCAGGATTTGACTACCTGGATTATGGATTTACCGAATACCCGCAGGATTCAGACCATTGTGGATCCATCTGCTGCCAGTTTTATAACGTTACTAAAAAAGCATGAGCATAGATTCAATGTAATAAAAGCGGATAATGATGTGGAAGATGGATTGAGAGAGACGGCCAATTCTTTTGGATGCGGATATGTGAAGATCTGTAAATGCTGCAAGGAATTGATTGGAGAATTGGGCGGATATATCTGGGATGTGAAATCACCGGATGAAAGACCGGTAAAGATAGACGATCATGGCTGTGATGCGGTGCGATATTTTGTCAAAACAAAACACGTTGTAAGGGATGCAATGAAGAGGAGGTTAAGGCAATGATAACTTATCAGGATTATCTAAAAGCCATACAGGACGGAGTGAGTGTGGCTGATTTTGTTCTAAATGTCATCAAAGAACATAAGAATAGTGAGGATTATAAGATCGCTTATACGGCAGATCAGTATAACAGGCATAGGAATGTGACGATATCCAACTACCAGAAATTGTTATATTCTCTGTCGGGAGAAGCGGTGCCTGATAATTATTCAGCGAATTTCAAACTGAAAACAAATCAGTTTAACCGCCTTATTACTCAGCTTAATCAGTATGAATTGGGCAACGGGGTTACTTGGGGCAACGAAAACACAGGAAAGAAGTTAGGAGAAGATTTTGATTTTCAGCTGCAGGATGCCGGAGAAAAGGCCTTGGTGCATAAGGTGTCATTTGGATTCTGGAACAAGGATCATGTTGAAATCTTTTCTTTCTTGGAATACGCTCCATTATTCGATGAAGAAAATGGAAGTCTGCGGATGGGCGTACGGTTTTGGCAGTTGGACAATGATAAGCCGTTAAGAGCTACGTTGTATGAAGAAGATGGATATACGGATTTTATTTGGAATCCCGGCGAGAAGGGACAGGAATTGCATCCGAAGCGCAACTATATTATTCACACGGAAACCACAAAGGTGGACGGAACCGAGATTGTTGGCGGTGAGAATTATGCGACATTCCCGATTGTGCCGTTTTGGGGAAACAAATACCATCAGAGTGAATTTGTCGGAATGCGTGAAGATATCGATGCATACGATTTGATTAAATCCGGATTTGCCAATGATCTGGATGAAGTCAGCCAGATATATTGGGTTATTCAGAATGCCGGAGGAATGGATGACATTGATTTGCGTGAATTCATTGACAGGTTGAAAAGAAATCATATCGCTAAGGCTGACGATGACCAGATGATATCTCCGCAGACGATTAATATTCCGGTTGAAGCAAGAGAAACGCTATTGAAGAGATTGCGTTCTGATATTTATGAAGATTTTATGGCGCTTGATACTAAGAATATTGCTGATGGTGCTGTCACGGCTACGCAGATAGAGGCAGGATATGAGCCGATGAATGCGAAGGCCGACAAATACGAATATTGCATTCTTAATTTCATTTCAGGGATTTTGGCATTGGCTGGAATTGAGGATAATGCAAGTTTCACAAGGTCCGTTATCGTTAACTCAACGGAAGCGATCGGAAATGTATTAGCGAGTGCACAGTATTTGTCTGCCGATTATGTCACAAGAAAGCTGTTGACCTTGCTTGGTGACGGGGATCAGGCGGATGATATATTAAAAGAAATGGACGAAGAGGACATGGATAGATTTGGAGCCGGAAATGAGGATGTAAATAATGCCGAGTGATTACGGACATGAATTTGCGGATAAAGAATTAAAAAAGTTAGAATCCAAACTGACAAAGGAATATAAGCAAGCAGCGGCAGAAGTCGAAAAGAAAATGAAAGATTTTCTTTCAAAATTTGAAGAAAAAGACAAAAAGATGCTTGCCAAAGTGCAATCCGGAGATATGACTGCCAAAGAATACGCTGAATGGCGAAAAGGGCAGATTATGACCGGAAAGCGCTGGGAAGATATGCGAGATACTTTGTCGCAGGATTTGGTTAATGCGGATAAAATTGCGGCAGGGATGATAAATGATTCCCTGCCGAATGCTTATGCCGAAAATATGAATTTTGGCACATATGAGGTGGAATCTGGAGTAAATATAGACACAGGATTTACTTTATATGATAAAAATACGGTTAAGAATCTAATGAAAAAGGATCCACAGATTATTCCGCAGGCCAGAGTGGACATTCCGAAGGATGAATTATGGAATCGAAGAAAACTGACATCTGCTGTTATGCAGGGGATTTTGCAAGGGGAAAGCATTCCGAATATTGCGAAACGGCTTAGATCAGTGGCTGATATGGACCGAAATGCGGCTATCCGTAATGCCAGGACTTACACGACTGCTGCCGAAAATAAAGGCAGAGTTGATTCCTATGAAAGAGCCAAAGACATGGGAATTCCGGTTAAGCAGATGTGGATGGCAACGCTGGATGAAAGAACCAGAATGGAACACAGGCATCTTGACGGACAGGTAAGGGCTGTTGGGGAATACTTTGAGACAGATGGATATAGGATTCTGTTTCCCGGGGATCCGAGAGCCGAAGGAGAAATGATTTACAACTGCCGTTGCACTCTTGTTGCCGATTTACCGAAGTATGGGAAGGATTTAGAGCGGAACGAGAGCAAATTAGGCGATATGACATATGAAGAGTGGAAGAAGGCGAAGGATAAACCAAGTGTGCCTGAACCGGCGAAGGAAGAACAGCCGAAAGAACAAGAAGAAATTAAACATGAGCCAGAATATGATAACTTAAAAGGATGGATGCAATCTAATAGTGTAACTTATATTTCGGTGAATGAATTAAAGGAACAATTAGATTTTGATGAGATTGTACAGAAAATAGGAGGCGGTGATGAAACAGATGGCTCATGTGCATCATTATCGTTAGCATATTGTGCAAATAAACAAGGATTGGATGTGACAGATTTTAGAGGTGGTGACAGCCAATATTGTTTTGCTAATAAAGGAAATAACATTTCTATGTATAAATTAGCAGATGCGGATATACAAACCTTTGAATTTGTTAAAGAAGCAAAAGAAGCAACAAAATTATTAAATGATTTGCCGGTAGATGATAAGAAAGAATATGTTTTAGGGGTAGGAAAACATTCAGCAATTATAAGAAAAACGACAGAATTTGGATTACAATATCTGGAATTACAATCTCAAACAGATAATGGATGGCATTCATTTGAAACGGAAAAATATACTACTTTCGGAACATTGGTTAAAAGATTTGGATGCAGAAAAACACCGGATAAGAATTATGGAATAGTTTATAAGAAAAAAGCTGCATTGATTGATGTTGAATCTATAAAAATAACGCCAGATTTCAAAGAAATGTTAGGATACATAAACACAGCCAAGGACAAACAACAAAAAGGAGAAAAAGGTGGCATCAAATAGATGGTATAAAGACAATGAAACAGATAAGATTTGGTGGTTGGATAATGGGGATGAGCGAGTAGGCGAATTTGTATTTAGTTTTGATAAGAAAAAAACATATAATTTATTTGCTGATTATCCCCAAAAATTAACAAAGGAAGAAAAAGAGCTTTTTGACAGAGAAAATCCATTTTGGGCGGATTTCTTTAAGGATAGGCGGTGATTAAATGGGTTCCATTGTTGATGTAAAGGTTGTAAGCAATAAGGATGAGGTATTGAAAGCTAAAGCCGAGGATATTGAGAGGGCATTGGAAACAATAGGATTGGTGGCGGAGCGATATGCAAAGGGATATGCCCCGGTGGATACCGGACGATTAAGGAACTCCATATCGCATGATGTATCCACGGAAGAGCAGGCGGTATATGTTGGAACCAATGTGGAATATGCGCCATATCAGGAATTAGGAACCAGATTTCAGCCCGGTACACCATTTTTGCGTCCTGCAATTGAAAATCATTTGGATGAATATAAGCAGATCGTAGAGGAAGAACTTAAATCGTAATTTAATATTAAATCTTGATTTAATAAAATAAATGTGTTACTTTGAAAGAGGATAGGTGATTATCCACGGAACATATTCTAATGGCTATGACAGCCACCGAGTGAACAGGAGGATAAAAATGGCACTTTCAAAAGCACAGTTAAAGGAAATCTTATCGAAAGCCGGAGTGAGCGAGGACAATATGTCTGCTGCCGTAAAAGAAATTATGGCGGGGCATGAGGCATCCATTGAGGCTCTCCAGGAAGAACGCGACAAGTACAAGGAGAGCGCATCCAAGTACGATGAAGCGAAGAAGAAAGTCGAGGAAATGGAAAAAGAAATAGCCGGATTAAAGGATCCGTCGAAAGATACTTTTAAGGTCAAGTACGAGGCACTAAAAGAGGAATTCGCCGACTATAAGAAGGGAATCGAAGCAGAAAAGACAAAGGGCCAAAAAACTGATGCATACAAAGCCTTGCTGAAAGAAGCAGGATTATCCGAAAAACTTATCGGAAAGATCGTAGAGCATTCCAATCTGGATGTAATTAAATTCGATAAGGAAGGCAAGGTTGAAGGTAGAGATGAATTAATCAAATCCCTAACGAAAGAATGGGAGGATTTCATCCCGAAGAGAGATAAAGAGGGTGCTGATACCCCGAAGCCGCCTGCCGGAAACGGAGATAACGGAACGGGAAGTAATTACGCTGCAAAGCGTGTTGCAGAACAGAGGGCCGCTATGTATGGCCAGATCAAAACGACAAAGGAGGAATAAAAAAATGTCTTTTATCGGTGAAGTGAAAAAAGGTATTGTTCGTGCTGATGGTTGGTTTTTAAGCCATGAAGAGTGCGTAAGAGAGACAAGAGAATTTGCACAAAATAGTGCTCTTGTACAGACTACAGACGAAGGCGGGAAGTATGTTCCTATGGGTACTGCTTATCCTACCAATGATGGAAATGCAATTGGCATTACCTATGAAGATGTTGATGTTACCACAGGCAATATGCCCGGTTCAGTAGTAACAAAAGGTGTTGTTTATGAGGACAGACTTGCAATCACAGGCGAGAGTTATGATGCCGTAACACCCGAAACAGGCGATAACCCTGCTGAAAAAGGTTGGTATGAGAGAAGTGGGTCCGCAGGATCCTACGTTTACACCCTCTCGACTGATACTACTGTTACTGAGGGTAAGACCTATTACGCGAGATCGGATGTTCGCCTTACATCAGCGGCAAAGACCGCACTTGTTGCTCTTGGCTTCATTTTCAAGGCGGAGCCTACTGTAACCAGACCGTAATTGAAGGGAGGAAATAAAAATGCCTAAACTTTGGGAAAATGAATTATACGGATTCGTAAGAAAAGAAGATTGGCTGGAAATCGGAAATGCTGTTCCGACCAGACCTAATGATCCTATCGATGGATTATTTGGCGATGACAAGACCGATAACCTTGTCGCTGCATGGCAGACTATCGCTAATGAATATCAGGTACCTATGATGGCTCAGTTCCACGGATTCGATACCGAATCTCAGACTACTTTCCGTGTGCCTGTTGATAATCACAATATTGAGAAAGGCCTTATTAAGGTTAAGATTAACCAGTCTGAAAGACTTCGTGAGTTAAAGAAATCCGGAGTACAGGGGGACCAGGCACTTTACAATTATGTAATGGATGATGGTATCCGTCTTGCAGATCAGGTTATTACCCGTACAAAGGTTGCTAAGAATGAGCTTATGGCTTTTGGCAAAGTAACCATTAAGGAGAATAACCTTGACTTAACCGTTGATTACGGTGTACCCGGAGATCAGCTTGCATTTACGATTGATTTAGATGCTGATGCGGATATTCCTGGACAGATTCAGGCAATCATCGATGCTGCAACGGCAAAGGGTGTTATTCTTACGGGTATTATGACCGCAAAGAAGAACATTACTAAGATGCGTCAGAATGCAGCCGTTCAGAAAGCCATCAATGGTGCTATCGGTGCAGGAGCACTTGTAAGAAATGAAGCATTCGCAGCTTATCTGGAGGATGAATTCGGTATCAATACGATCATCACCAATGATTTGACCTACGGTTACGGTGCGGAAATTGGAAGCGATGGCAGACCGTCTGTAACTTATAAGAGATACTATCCTGCAAATAAAGTAACATTCTTTGCTACAAATCCTGCGGGAAAACTCGGAACCGGTCTTTGGGGAAATCCTCCCGAAGCAGACGCAAACATCAATATGAATGTTGCTCCGAGCGCTCGTGATCCTTATGTATGGATTTCCCAGTGGAATGAGCAGGATCCTGCGGTTATTTGGACGAAGGCATCTTCCTTATTCATGCCCGTACTTTATAATCCGAACAGCCTGTTTATCGCAACGGTTGATGAAACAGGAGCATAATATGTATAAAGTAATTCTTTTCTTCAAAGATCTCCATGATAAATCCTTTGAGTACAGACCGGGGGATGTATTTCCCCGGTCGGGCTTAAAGGTAAGCCAGGAGAGATTGGATGAATTGGCAACAAATAAAAACCGTAGAGGCAAGCCGCTGATTGAAAAGGTGGAGGAAACGGAGGCTGAACAAGCCCCGGAGAAAGATGTTGTTGTGGAAACGCAGATAACAGAGCCACCGAAAGCGGATAAGCCGAAGCGAGGGAGGAAAAAGAAAAATGCTGACTGAAATCTGTCAATATCTGCATAATTACTTTGACTATGAACGGCACATTGGAGATATATCCATTGTAGGTCATGAGGTCTTTTGTAACGGTGAACAGATAGAGATAGAGGAAGGTCAGTATTTTGCTTTATTCCGGAACAGAATTCCATTGGGCGTATTTCAGGCGGATGAATTGACCGACAAGACCTTTACCGGAGCAATTTGGCTGATGGATGTGCCAAAGGCAATATTGGATGCAAATACATGGGCGGAGACTTGGAAGGCCAAAAACGGGGCAGCAGATTCAATGTCCAATTCAGGATTCCAGAGTGAAAGTTTTGGCGGATATTCATATAGCAAAGGAACAAATAAAAACGGAAAGGCGGGAGCAAGCATATTTGACAATGCGCAATTCGCTGCAATGCTTGCACCGTACAGGAAATTACCATGAGCTTGTTAGATGAATCAATGGAAAAGTTTGTTTTTATGGATAAAACCACGGTGCCGGATGGATATGGCGGATATAAGACCGAGTGGAAAGATGGCGCGCCGATTTCTGCTGCTGCCGTGCTTGATTCGAGTATGGAGGCCAGAGTGGCGGATAAACAGGGTGTAACGGCATTATATACGATTACCACAAGGAAAAATATAAATCTGCAATACCATGATATTATCCGAAGAGTGAGGGATGGGAAGTTGTTCCGAATTAAATCGGATGGTGATGATGACTCAACGCCGAAAAGTGCGAATCTGGATATGCGACAGGTGAGCGCAGAAGAGCTGAATGCATTGCCGAGGTGATTATGGATAAAGGACAGGCACTTTACAATTTTTGGTCTAAGTTTGGATTACCGGCCTATGAAGAAAATACGGTGCCGGAAAATCCCGGGTACAGATATATAACATATTCCGTACAGTTTGACAGTATTGGTAATGTAGTAAATCTGTATGGAAATATCTGGGATATTGATAGTAATTCATGGGAGTATGTAGATAAAAAGGCAGAGGAAATAGCCGAGTATATCGAAAAGAAATATCCAATCAGCTATGGGATTGATAATGGGCGGCTGTATATTGCGAAAGGTACGCCATTTGCGCAACATATGAGCGATCCGAGCAGCGACCTTGTAAGAAGAGTTTACATTAACATTCAGGCTGAATTTTTAACAGCTTATTGAAAGGAGTAAAAAATGGGAAGATTTACAGTAATTCCGCAAAATGCCTTTGAGGCAATGCAGATGGATGCCGGTGTGCTGTTGAAGAGATTTAACCCGGCTGCACCCGCATTTCCGGATGAAAACATAATTTGTGCCACCACAGGCGGCGTTAATCCGTCTTGTGTACCGACATTTTCTGATCTGGGTGAGGATGTAGATAATGTACCGGTTAATATGAAGGAATATAAGCACTTGGATTCTTGGGAGTGCAAACTTTCTACCACTTCTCTTGGTACATCACCTGAGCTTATTAGAATGGCTCTTGGCTGTGCCGATATTGACAGCAATAATTCCAGTAAGATTGTACCGAGAGCAGACTTATTGCAGAGCGATTTTACGGATCTTTGGTGGGTAGGTGATAGAGCAGATGGTGGTTTTGTAGCTGTTCAGATAAAGAACGCTTTAAGTACCGGTGGATTCAGCTTACAGACAACAAAAAATGGTAAGGGTACTATTGCTTTGGAAATTACCGGACATGTATCAATTCAGGCGCAGAAAGAGGTACCTATGGTATTCTATTCTGTAGATCCTGGAGACGAGTATTGCAGCATCAGACAGACCTTATTCCATGTAAATTCTACTTTGCCTGAGAGCGTTGAGGAAGGGAATGCCGTAAATGGTACTCTGACCGCAGAGGATGGATATACAGTAGAGAATGTAATTGTTATAATGGGCGGTGTTGATGTAACAAATGATGTTTACACAAGTGGTACCGGCGCAGTTGCGATTGCCGAGGCAACAGGAAATATCATTGTATTTGCGACCGCAGTTGAATCATAAAACACAAAAGAAAGCAGGATAAAGTATGAAAAATTTGGCAAACTGTACACCGAGGGAATTTTTAAAACAGACATTCCGCATTAAGAAATGTGTGGCAAAGTGGTTGGAGGAAACGAATATTTTAAATATTCGCAAGAATATTCCCGATTTGATACCGACAACTAATTTGACGGGGGATGCAAAAGAAAAAGCAATTGCGGAAAATAAGAAATTAATGTCAAAGCAGCTTGTTAAAAATTTTATGGATATGCTGGATAAAATTCTGGATGAAAATGCGGATGATACAGTTGAATTGTTGGCATTATGTTGTTTCATAGAGCCGGAGGATGCAGATAATCATACAATGTCTGAATATTTAGAATCAATTGGTGAGTTATTATCGGATAATGGTGTGCTCAGTTTTTTTACGTCATTGGCACAATTGGACCAGACGGATACGAAAATTGTGTCAAAACGATAAGGCTGGATTTGCTGGATCTGTTTGGGAGAGGATATGTGATGGAGCATTGCGTATCCTCTTTTTTAGAAATTCAAAGGGAAAAAGCATACAAAATATATGTAACCGATTGCCTTTATTCAATTGCAAATATGTATTCTGCATCACATGGCGGGGAGCAGGCCATTACAAAGAGATTTGCAGATATTCTTGAAGTCAAGAAACAGGAGAAAGAAGAAACTGCGGAAGATATTATTGCCAGGATGCGTGATAAAGCAAAGAGGATGAATTAATGAATGTATTTGAGCTATTTGCGAAATTAGGATTAGATACAAAAGAATATGATAAAGGGTTGGATGATGCCGAAAAAGATGCACAGGGTTTTGGATCAAAACTGAAAGCCGGATTGGGTACTGCGGCAAAAGTTGGTGGCGTAGCGATTATGGCTGTCGGTACTGCGGCTGTTGCTACTGGAAAAGAGCTGGTAAAGCAGACCGGTGAGGTTGCCGCATATGGCGACAACATCGATAAAATGTCACAGAAAATGGGCATTTCGGCAGAGGCATATCAGGAATGGGAAGCCGTGATGCAACACAGCGGAACCAGTATGGAAACCTTAAAGGCAGGAATGAAAACCTTGGCCAATGCGGTTGAGAATGGGAATGAAGCATTTGGGAGACTCGGAATCACGCAGGAAGAAATCGCAAATATGAGTAACGAGGAACTCTTTAATTCAACCATTACAGCACTACAGAATGTAGAGAACGAAACAGAACGGACCTATCTTGCAGGACAGTTATTAGGAAGAG